>JAEIGA010011558.1_pt1 | contig 13406 bp, 10 predicted proteins | sample 9270691 | NCBI WGS metagenome assembly JAEIGA01 (sample SAMN17057246, study PRJNA624740) | gut metagenome | biome: biome; isolation source: fecal sample | host: Bos grunniens | place: China: Xizang | collected 2019
CGATGAAGGAGACCAGGATGCGTTCCCGTTCCGCTTCGGTCGCCTTGAGTTTGTTGGTGATGGCTCGCCAGTTCTCGGGTTCGGTGTGGCGGAAGAAAAGGTCTTCCATTTCACTCTTGAGGTGGTACAGACCGAGTTGGTGCGCCAGGGGAATGTACAAAAGGATGGTTTCCAGAAGTTTCTGTTGTTGGGAAGATTTGGGCAACAGTTCGATGTTGCGGAGCACTTCCAAACGGTCGGCAAACTTGATGAGGGTTACCCGCGGGTCCTTGGAGTAGGAGACGATGAGGCGGCGGTAATTTTCAGCTTCCAGCCGCGTGTCTTTCGGTCGGATGGCGGCAATCTTGTTGAGACAGTCGGCAATGTCCACGATGTCCGCAGGAAACTCCCGCAAGAAGGCAGCCCGTAGCTCCGGTTTGAACCGTGAGGCTTCGTGCAAGAAGTAGGCGGCCACGCAGTCGGCACTCAGTCCGGTCTCCAGGGAGAGGATGGCGGCCACGCCCAACGGGTGTTCGGTGAAGGGGTGGTTGTTACCCCGCTTCATGCCCTCGACCGCCTGTTCGGTGTAGTGCCAGGCGGCCAGGATGGCCGATTGTTCGTGTGCTTCGTATTGGGCAAGGATGGTTTCCAGGGTATTCATCGCAGTCGTTTTTGAAGTTCGTACATTTCGTCTCGGAATTTCGCGGCTCGGAGGAAATCGAGGTCGCGGGCGGCTTGTTCCATGTTCTTGCGGGCCGCTTCGATGGCTTTGGTGAGTTCTTTTGGACTCATCCGGGCAACCACAGGGTCCTCTGCAAGGATTGTGCCCAAGTCGGGTCCGTCGTCGTCAAAGCTACCATTGTATCCCGCCACGAGTGTGTTTTTCTTGTCGTTCTTGACTTGTTTGGGCACAATGCCGTGGGCTTCGTTGTAAGCCTGTTGTTTGGCTCGGCGCCGGTTGGTCTCGTCAATGGTGCGTTGCATCGAACCGGTGATGGTATCCGCATACATCAGCACCACGCCGTTGATGTTTCGGGCCGCACGGCCGGCAATCTGGGTCAGCGCCCGGTCGGAGCGCAGGAAGCCTTCTTTGTCTGCATCCAAAATGGCAACCAGTGACACACTCGGCAGGTCCAGTCCCTCCCGCAGCAGGTTGACACCCACCAGCACATCGAACCGGCCGGCCTTGAAATCTTCCAGGATTTCCACCCGTTCCAAGGTGTCCACGTCGGAGTGGATGTATCGGCAGCGGATGCTGTGTCCGGTGAGGTATTTTTCGAGTTCTTCGGCCATGCGCTTGGTCAGGGTGGTGACCAGGACGCGTTCGTCTTTTTCGCAGCGCAAGGTAATCTCCTCCAGCAAATCATCAATCTGGTTCTCGGTCGGTCGTACTTCGATTGGCGGATCCAGCAGGCCGGTCGGCCGTACGATCTGTTCCACGATGACGCCTTCGGATTGTTGGAGTTCGTATTCGGCCGGTGTGGCGCTGACGTACACCCGTTGGCCGAGGATTTGTTCAAATTCGTCGAATTTCAAGGGCCGGTTGTCGGCAGCCGCATCGAGGCGGAAGCCGTATTCGATGAGCACTTCTTTGCGGGAACGGTCGCCTCCGTACATCGCCCGCACCTGTGGCAGGGTCACGTGGCTTTCATCGATGAAGGTAATGAAATCGTCCGGGAAGTAGTCAATCAGGCAGAAGGGACGGTCGCCTTTCTTCCGTTGGTCGAAGTACCGGGAATAGTTCTCAATGCCGGGGCAGTAACCCAGTTCCTGGATCATCTCCAGGTCGTACTCAACCCGTTTCTTCAGGCGGGCCGCTTCCAGGTTCTTGCCGTATTCCAGGAAATTGTTGTATTGGGTAAACAGGTCGTCCTGAATACTGCGGACGGCCTGGATGGTCCGTTCTTTGGTGGTCACAAAGAGGTTGGCCGGGTAAATGTTCACCTGTTCCACCTGGTCTAGGATCGTACCGGCAATGGGATCGAAAAGTTCGATGGCCTCGATCTCGTCGCCAAAAAAGAAGAGGCGGCAGGCGGTATCGCCGTAAGCAAACCAGACATCCACACTGTCTCCCTTGACCCGGAAACTGCCACGGCAGAAATCAATGTCGTTGCGGGCGTAGAGGGAGTCGATGAGGCTGTACAGAACCTTGTTCCGGCTGATGCGCTGACCGACCTTCAGGTGGGTGGTGTTGGCATGGAAGTCGGCCGGGTTGCCAATGCCATAAAGGCAGGAAACACTGGAAATGACAATGACATCCCGTCGGCCTGACAACAAGGCAGATGAAGCACTCAATCGTAATTTTTCAATCTCGTCGTTGATGCTGAGGTCTTTTTCGATATATGTGTCAGTAACAGGAAGATAAGCCTCCGGTTGGTAATAGTCGTAGTAGGAAACAAAATATTCTACTGCGTTATTTGGAAAAAAAGCCTTAAATTCGCCGAATAATTGCGCTGCCAACGTTTTGTTGTGGCTGAGAATCAGCGCAGGACGTTGCAGTTGTTGGATGACGTTCGCCATGGTGAATGTCTTCCCGGAACCGGTGACTCCCAACAACGTAGCAGCCGGATTGCCTGCCTGGATGCTTTCACACAATTCCCGAATGGCCGTAGGTTGGTCACCGGAAGGTTGGTAAGGGGCTTGAAGTTGAAATGGCATAGGCAGTTATTTTATTGCAAAGTTAACATTTGGCTTGATATTTGCTCAACCGGAGCGCGATTATTTTAGTAGAAATTTTATTAAACCTAAAGATAAGTAATTATGGAAATTTGTAACATCCACGCAAGAGAAATTTTGGATTCAAGAGGTAATCCTACCATCGAAGTTGACGTAACCTTGGTATCTGGCGCATTCGGCCGTGCAGCAGTTCCTTCAGGAGCTTCTACCGGTATCAACGAAGCTTTGGAACTCCGTGACGGTGACAAAGGCCGTTACTTGGGTAAAGGTGTCTTGAAAGCTGTTGAAAACGTAAACAACATCATTGCTCCGGAACTCCTCGGTATGAGCGCTTTGAACCAAGTGGAAATCGACGAAACCATGTTGAAATTGGACGGTACTCCGACCAAATCTAACTTGGGTGCCAACGCAATCTTGGGTGTTTCTTTGGCAGTAGCAAAAGCAGCTGCTAACTACTTGCAAATTCCGTTGTATCGTTATATCGGTGGAACCAACGCTTACGTATTGCCCGTTCCGATGATGAACATCATCAACGGTGGTTCTCACTCAGATGCTCCCATCGCTTTCCAAGAATTCATGATCCGTCCCGTAGGTGCAAAATCTTTCCGCGAAGGTTTGCGCATGGGTGCTGAAGTATTCCACGCTTTGAAGAAAATCTTCCACGATCGTGGTCTCAGCACTGCAGTAGGTGACGAAGGTGGTTTCGCTCCCGTATTGAACGGTACCGAAGACGCTTTGGATTCTATCATCGCAGCAATTGAAAAAGCAGGTTACAAACCCGGTGTTGACGTGAAGATCGGTTTGGACTGCGCTTCTTCTGAATTCTACGCTGACGGTATCTACAACTACGCTAAATTCGAAGGTGAAAAAGGTGCAAAACGTACTGCAGAAGAACAAGGGGCTTACTTGGAAGAATTGATCACCAAATACCCGATCGACTCTATCGAAGACGGTATGGCAGAAGAAGACTGGGACGGCTGGAAATTGTTGACCGACCGCATCGGTGACCGTTGCCAACTCGTAGGTGACGACCTCTTCGTAACCAACGTTAGCTTCTTGCGCAAAGGTATTGAAAAAGGTTGTGCAAACTCAATCTTGATCAAAGTAAACCAAATCGGTACCTTGACCGAAACCTTGAACGCAATCGAATTGGCACACCGTCACGGTTATACTTCCGTAACTTCACACCGCTCTGGTGAAACCGAAGATTCAACCATCGCTGACATCGCAGTTGCTACCAACTCTGGTCAAATCAAAACCGGTTCTTTGAGCCGTTCTGACCGTATGGCAAAATACAACCAATTGCTCCGCATCGAAGAAGAATTGGGCGACCGTGCACAATATGGCTGGAAATAATCTGAAACAATGACAGATGATGAGAAGGACGACCTGTAAAAGAGGCCGTCCTTTCTTTTTTGACTTTTTTCATTATCTTTGTACGTCATTTGACTAAACCTCAACCTTATGAAAAATTTCGAGTATTGCAACCCGACGCGGTTGGTCTTTGGGAAGGGACAAATCGCAAAGCTCTCGGAGTTGATACCGATGCACGCTCGCGTGATGGTAACCTTCGGGGGTGGAAGTGCAAAGCGCAACGGTGTATATGATGCCGTGAAGAAAGCTTTGCAAAATCACAATTTCATTGAATTCTGGGGTATTGAGCCCAATCCTTCCATTGAAACATTAAGAAAAGCGATTGAATTGGGAATTGACCGTCGTGTTGATTTCCTCTTGGCTGTCGGTGGTGGTTCTGTCTTGGATGGAACGAAGTTGATTGCCGCCGCATTGGCCAATCCTTCGATTGATCCTTGGCAATTGGTCTTGCGTGGAAGAGAGACGAACAGCATTCCGTTTGCTTCGGTGATGACCTTGCCGGCAACCGGTTCTGAAATGAACTCCGGCGCAGTGATTTCCCGCCGTGAAACCCAAGAAAAACGCTCGTTCTACTCCAACTATCCCCAATTCTCCATCCTGGATCCGACGGTGACCTTTACCCTTCCGCCGCACCAATTGGCTTGCGGGCTCACCGATATCTTTGTGCACGTATTGGAACAATACTTGACAACTCCGGGTCAATCCCGTCCGATGGACCGTTGGGCAGAAGGTCTGATGTTGACCATTTTGGAGATTGCACCCAAGGTCTTGCAAAATTCCCGCGATTACGACTTGATGTCGGATTATATGTTGACGGCAACCCTGGCTTTGAACGATATGATTCGCATGGGGGTTACCCAAGACTGGAGTACCCACATGATCGGTCACGAATTGACCGCGTTGTGCGGCATTGCTCACGGAGCCTCGTTGGCCATTGTGATGCCGGGTACGATGCGTATTTTGCGCAAACAAAAATGGGAAAAACTCCTCCAGTATGCCGAACGCGTATGGGGCTTGGAAGGGGGTTCTGAAGAAGAACGCGTAGAACAAGCCATTCGTGAGACCGAGGTCTTCTTTGAAGCCTTGGGATTGGCAACCCACTTGGCCGATGCCGGCATTCCGGAAACGGTAATTGACACAATCGCCGATCGCTTCAACGAGGACGAAGTCCTTTATGGAGAGTGCCGGAACGTGGATGGGGAGGTTGCACGAGAAATCCTCCGGAGCCGTTTGTAAATCCGGTTGCGGTCGTTATTCCTGCGTAAACCATTCTTCGCCCGGGAACAATTCCAGGGCTCGGGCGATCCAATACACTTCAGCAGCTTGCGGAGCGCGGCTCTTGTAGAGGTTGTGCAGCATCTCCAGATAGAGGACGATGATTTCACTTTCCGCCACCAGACCGTAGGTTTCTTTGTCCGGATCAATGTTCCACATCCGACAAAATCTCCGCAACTCTTCTTCTGACATCAATGTAGCATCTTGAGAGGCCAAGTTCACGTAAAAGAGAACTTGGTCTTTTTCTACGTAGGCCGGCATCAGTCCGCCGCTCATCGACAAGGGCAGCAGGTTGAGGTCGCAGAGACGGGCAAACATAAAATACAATACGACCATTACAGCCGGGTTGCAGCCCCGATCCTGCAAGGCTCGACGCAGGGAGGCATATTCCAGTTGTTGCATCCGGGGGTCTTTCAAGTGGAAGCCCAGGCGGGTGTAGAAGACGTGGTTGAAGAGGTTGACGTTCTCAAATCCAGTCCGTTGTTCGTTGATTTCCAGCAAGAATTCACGGCCCAGTTCCATCACTTCGCGGTGAAATTGGTCAAACGACAGCTCGGGGTGGAGCAGGCGGGTAACCAGGTACACCCCTTCCATCAATGAAGCGTCGTCTTGGCGTCGTGCCAGACGATCCAGGGACTCCAGGGTCAGTTCCCGGCAGATGCGCGGGTAGTGGCGTTGGAGCCGGCGGCGGCGTTCGGGGCTGACTTCTTCGTGACAAATCCGGGCGATGTCCGGCAGGATGGATTCACCGCGGTTGAGTAAACGACGAAGAATCCGGTCGCGAACGACCGGATCCTTGTCCTCCAACAGGAGGATCATGCTGCTGAGTTGCTGGTCCATGAATGTGTGGAAAAACTAGGCTGTCAAACAGTCCAACGACAATTGGATCAGCTCGCGTACGCGAGGTTTGTAATCGGTATTGCTTTCACCCAAGTGACGGTTCGCGATGACGCAGCAAACGGTGGCGGCATCGTGACCCAAGTGGTGGGCCAAGCCAGCGAGGGCGGAACCTTCCATTTCAAAATTGGTGATGCGGTGGCCGTTGTGGCGGAAGGACTCGAAGTCCGCAATCATGTTCGGCATCGCCAGACCTTGACGGAGTACACGGCCTTGCGGTCCGTAGAATCCGGAAGCGGAGATGGTGACCCCGAAGATCGTTTTGTCGCGGAAACGTTCGATCAGTGAGTCTGCGGCGCGGACAAAATAGGGAACCGGCAGGTAAGGCGCCCACGCGCAGTGTTCCATAAACGGTGCTTCAAAGTCTTTTTTAGCGATTTGGTCGCGGTCTGCGTACCAGTTCAGCAGGCCGTCGCAGCCTACAGAGATTTCTGAAAAGACGAAGGAACCCAGGGGAATATCGGGTTGGATGGCTCCACAGGTACCGATGCGCAAAAGGTTGAGGCGGCGGTGTTCTTTCTTGATCTCACGGGTTTGGAAATCAATGTTGGCCAAGGCATCCAATTCGTTGACCACGATGTCAATGTTGTCGCAGCCAATACCGGTGGACAAGGCTGTGATGCGTTTGCCCCGGTAGGTGCCGGTGACGAAACGGAATTCACGGGATTCTGCTTCTGCTTCGCGGGTTTCAAAGAAAGAAGCGACCATTTCGACACGGCCCGGGTCGCCAACCAAGATGACGGTATCGGCCAATTCTTCCGGTTTGATGTGCAAGTGGAAGATGGAACCGTCGGGGTTGATAATCAGTTCTGATGAAGCAATCATAACAAATCTGTTCTTAATTAAACGTCAAATGTACGAAATAATTTCTATTTTTGTCGTCCTTAATTCACGGACGTAGGTCCATTAACTAACAATGCCTTATGATTCAAAGAATACAAAGTTTGTTCCTTTTTGTTGCCGCTGGTTTGATTTTTTCCATGCTTTTCACTCCGATGATTACCCTGATGGACGGTGAAACCATTTACTACGCTGAACGTTACGATATGTTGGTCTTCATCTTGGTGACCTTCGTGCTGGCCGGAACGACCTTCTTCTCTTACAAGAACCGGATGTTCCAAATCCGTCTTTGTGTCCTCAATTCTTTGATTCTCTTGGGATGGCAAGCCCTGATCGCGGTCTTGTTCTTCAAGCGCGAACCCGTAATGATTTTCTCGTTGACCGCTGTGTTCCCGATTGTGGCCAGTGTGTTGACTTTCTTGGCTTTGCGCTACATCAGCCGTGACGAAGCGATGATTCGTGCCGCTTCCCGTTTGCGCAAGGGACGCCGCTAGTTTGAGCTGTTTTTAATCTTCCAGACAGTATTTCCGGATGACGCTGTAGGCATCGGTGATGCCCAGTTCTCCGGCTTTGCTCATATCGATACACCCTTTCTCCAGGTCTTTCAGGTAGATCAGCACGAGCCCTCGGTTGTAGTAGGCTTCCGAGAGGTTGGGGTAAAGTTCAAGGGCCTTCTCGTATTGGCGAATGGCCTCCGGCAAGTCGTTGGCATAGCAGAAGAGGTTGCCCAAGTTGTAGTAGATGAAGGGGTTGTCCGGGAGCAACATCGAGGCTTTGACGATGTCGCCAATGGCTTGGCTGTAGTCGTAGGTGCGGACGTTCCGGTCTTGGACGCGGGCTCTTGTCGTACCGGCATCGTCCAGGGTCAGGATCTGCACATTTTCTTCCAACGAGGCGAGGAAATCAATCATGTCGGCTTGGAGTGTGCCTCGGTTCAGGTAGAAGAATACCTCTTCCGGAGCGCGTTCGATGGCGCGGTTGTAGTCTTCCAGAGCTTGGTTGAAATGCCGTTCTTCCCGTTCCAACATCCCTTTTGCGAACCAGGTGTAGGCATCGTCCGTTGTCCGGGCCTGTTGTTCCATGGCTTGTAGCAGGGGACGTCTGTCTGAAGCACCTGCTTCGGCTCCTGTCGATGCCAGCAGGTCCACTGAAATCGGGACTTTTTCCTTGAAACGGTCTACCTCCTCGTCGTTGAAATGATTCTCGAGCAGGGAGGAAACGACGTTGTTTTCTGTGGCAACAAACTGGAACATGGGACGGATGTTGATGTCAATGTCCCGGTATTGTAGGAGTTCGTCGTTGAAGTCCTGTTTGGCAAAGTTGGCGTCCAACGAAAGCAGGGAACTGAAACGGCCCGAGGTATCGGCCAGGGCAGCCACCAGCGAGGTGTCGTTGGTGCGTCCGCGGTAAGCTTGGACCTTTTGTTGCGCAATTTTGTAGTCTTCTTCGGAGCCTTTGAGGTCGCCTTTCAGGTTTTTGACGTACGAACGGTTCATGTAGGCTTTTGCAAAGTCCGGGTAGAGTTCTATGGCGCGGGAGTAGTCCGCTTCGGCATCATGGAAACGTTCCAGTTCCAAAAAGACGGAGGCCCGGTTGAAGTAGGCCAGCACGTTGCGGGGATTGATGTTCAGGACGCGGTCGTAGTCGGCCAGGGCCTTGTGAAAGTCCCCGATTTGGGAGTAGATGAGGGCCCGGTTGTACAAGGTCAGGGCGTTGCCGGGGTCGTTTCGCAAGACGGTATTCAGGTCGGCCAATGCCCCTTCGATCTGTTGGTCCTCGTGGCGGATGAGGGCACGGTTGAAGTAGGCAAAGGTGTTGGTGGAGTCCACGGAAATGGCTTCGTCCAAGTCCTCCAGGGCCTCCGGAAGGTGGCCTTGCAGGTGGTGGATGCGGGAACGTCGGATGTAGCCCTCGGCTTCAAAGCGGTTGAGGCTGATGGCCTGGTTGTAGTCAGAAAGGGCGGCTGTTGTATCGCCAATGTATAGGTAAGAGGCTCCCCGGTTCAGGTAAGCATCTTCGTCATCCGGGAATTTCGACAAGTAACGGTTGAAGTCGGTGATGGCCCGGTTGAATTGTTGCGAGAGGAAGTAGGTGACTCCACGGCTGAAGTAGAGGCCGGTGTAACTGGGACGCAGATCCAGGGCGGTGGCCAGGTCGGAGAGGGCTTCATCGTAGCGGCCCAGGCGGCTGCGGGTGATGGCCCGGTAGTGGTAGCCGGCCGTGTACACGGGGTTCTTGTCCAAGGTGGTGATGAAATCCTGCTCGGCACCGAGAAAGTCGCCCAAATTGTATTTGGCAATGCCCCGGAAGAAGTAGGCCTCGTGGGAGGTGGTGTCCAGGCGGGCCAGGATGTTGAAATTGTCAATGGCCTTGGCAAATTTTCCCTCGGAGAGGGCTTGCCGGCCACGGAAATAAAACTGGTTGATGTCGTATTGGGCAAAACTGCTGTACGAAATCAGGAGCAGAATCACGCAGATCCATGTATATTTTGCTTGGGGTGCCTGGGTTTTCATCGTAATTTCAAAAATAAGCGTATTTTTGCTCAGCAAAGATAAGAATTATGCGATTAAAAATTTTGTGTGTCGGAGTACTATTGTGGGCAAGTGTGCTGACAGCAAGTGCGCAACGGCGGGTGCTGACCCATTATGCACCCTACGAAGCGGTTTTAACCGCCGCAGAGCAATTCCGTATCTTGTCCTATTTGGCCGATGACCAGGCACGGGGCCGTCAGACCGGTACCTGGGCGAACGAAATGGTCGCCAGTTACATCCGCCACGAAATGGAAAGCTACGGTTTGCAGCCCTTTTTTGACGGCGGTTATACCCAACGTTTCCGCGTTGATTCCCTCAAAGCCTTCAACATTGCCGGTTGGATTCCGGCAGCCCGTCCTACCGACGAATACCTCATCATTTCCGCTCATTATGATCACATGGGGGCCATCAATGGCTTTGTGTACAACGGGGCCGATGACAATGCCTCCGGCGTGACGGCGCTGCTGAACCTTTCCAAAATGTATGCCAAGATGGCCGAATTGGGAGCCGGTCCAGCCAAGAACCTGGTCTTCGTGGCCTTCGATGCCAAAGAACGGAGTATGGCTGGTTCTCAATACTTTGTAGACCACCTGCCCATTCCCAAGAAGAAGGTTGTTTTGAATGTGAACCTGGATCAGATCGGATCGACCTTGGAACCGGTGCATCCGGCTTCTCCCGATTTCATCATTGTCTTGGGAGAGCATACCTTGCCCCACGGGACCCAACGATTGACCAACACCTGCAACCGATTGTATCAGTTGGATCTGGACGTCAACCACTCCTTTTATAACAGCGAGAATTTTACGGAGATCATGTACGACCTGTCGGACCAGGCGGCCTTCCACAAGGCCAAGATTCCGGCCCTCCTTTTTACCTCAGGTTTTACACGCCATACCTACAAGACGTCGGATGATGTAACGTTCATCAATTTTGATGTGCTTCGTAGACGGACGCTCCTGGTCTTCTATTTTGTTCAACATTTTATGCAACACAAAGATTATTAGATGTGTATGACTACCTATTCTTTTGACGAACCCGTTTCCCGCCGAGGCACCGATTCGGTGAAGTGGGACGGAATGCAAGCCATTTGGGGCCGGGAAGACCTGCAGCCGATGTGGGTGGCGGACATGGATTTCAAAACGCCGCCGTTCATCCTGGATGCGTTGCGTGAACAACTGGATCAGGCAGTCTTGGGTTACACCCGTCCGTGCAGCGATTGGGCGCCGACCCTTTCTGGTTGGCTGGAGAAACGACACCAATGGACGGTGCAGCCCCAGCAGTTGACGTTTGTCTCTGGCATTGTGCGTGGCCTGGCCTATGCCTTGTTGTGTTTTACCGATCCGGGCGACCAAGTGTTGGTGATGAGTCCGGTCTATCATCCTTTCTTTTTGGTGACCCAGCGCTTGCAACGTCAGCCGGTGTTCTCGTCGCTGGTCCTGGAAGAGGGACGTTACCGCATTGATTGGGACCGTTTCCGTCGCGATGTGCAAGGCTGCAAAGTATTGATTTTGTGCAATCCGCACAACCCGGGCGGACGTGTCTGGTCAAAAGAGGAGTTGTTCGAAATCTCGCAGATTTGCCACGAGGCCGGGGTGCTGGTCATCTCCGATGAGATTCACGCCGACTTGACCTTGCCGGGATACAAACACACCCCCTATGCCACGGTCTCTGAACAGGCGGCGACCCATTCCGTGACCTTCATGGCACCGAGCAAGACCTTCAACATTCCGGGCTTGGCGAGTTCGTTTGCGGTGACCTTGGACGAAGGTCTGCGCACCCGTTTCCAAACCTTTATGGAGGCCGGCGAATTCAGTTCCGGTCACATGTTTGCGTACCGTGCTGCGGTGGCCGCTTATCGTCACGGGGAGGCGTGGTTGGAGCAATTGTTGGTTTATCTCCAGGGAAACATTGATTTTACCGAGGAATTTTTACGGGAGAACGTCCCTGGAATCCGCATGATTCGTCCGGAGGCCTCTTTCCTTATTTTCTTGGATTGTCGGGAACTCCAGTTGTCACAGCCGGAATTGGTGGCTCGTTTTGTCGAGCAAGCCGGGTTGGCATTGAACGACGGGGAACTCTTCGGCCCCGAAGGACGGGGCTTCATGCGTTTGAACATCGCATGTCCTCAATCCGAACTGAAACGGGCCTTGGAACGGCTGGCGCGTTGTTAAAACGGTTCTGCAAATTAGTCCAGTGCCGCGATCTCTGTGCTGAGCCATTGGATGCGTCCGCTCAGCCAGGCTTTCAGGGCTGCAATTTCTGCGTCGTAGGCGGCCAGAATGGCTTCTTCGGAGGTGCCGTCTTCGCATAACAAGTGCCACAGTTGGTCGTTGTACAGGGCTGAGGTGCGCAGGGCCTCGTGGCGGCTGTCAATGAAGGCCATAATGTCGGCTTCGTGTGCCGCAATCACAGCCATTTTTTCCTTCAGCAGGGCAACAAAATCCGGATTGGAGAACATTTCGGGTAACCAGATCTTTGAACGGTCTCCGTCGCGGATGGTGAAACCGATGTAGCCGTTGTCGCTGCCGTGTCCGTCGTCATACACTTGGTTGCCGAAGGCCAGGTCGTAGTCCCAGAGCGGACCCATGTAGAGTTTGCCGTCGGCAGAGACATTCATATAGACGCTGATGAAAAAGGCAGCATCCGGGTTTTTGGTCAGTTCGCTGTTGAGGTACCAGTCCACCATGCTCTCCATATCCAGGTACTGCGAGTAGGCCTCCACATTGCTTCCTTGCAGGTCTTCTTCGCATTGGTTGATGAAACTCTCCACATAGCGGTAGCCATCGTCCCCTTTGATGACATCCGGGTCTTTGATGACGAAATTCAGCTGGGAGCGTTCGCTCTTGAAGAAAATGTCTCCGTTGCTTTCTTTGGCGCGCACATCGATTTCCAGGATGTAGCCATCTGGGACGCGGTTTTCGTCGATCTTGATGTGTTCACAGAGGTAGTAGTTCCCCAGGAATTTTCCGTTCAGAACGAGTTCAATGAGCTGTCCCCCTTGCTTCCAACGCAGGTTGGAATAGGATTGGGCCAGGTGGAAGGCCAGGTCTGTGCGGATCATGGATTTGTCGTTGTATGCAGCCAGCAACACCCAGCGTTTGTGTTTGGGCATGCCAAAGAGCTCGGTCTTCTTGTCCAGCTTCAGGGCGTAGGGCTTCTTCGGGTTTTGCCAGGTGGTGTTGCCCCGTCCACGGATCTCCAACACTTGCTCTTCCTGGAGGGTGTTGCCTTCGGCATCCACCAGGGAATACGTTCCCGCAATCCAATTCTCTTTGTCCAAAATCGGCTTGTTGTCTTCGGTCTGAATGGTCAGCACCGGCAGTCCGGTGAAACGGCCCGTCGCAACCGTGAGGGAAACGGTGTAGGTCTGACTCTTGCCCTGAGCGTTGGTGACGGTGTAGGTCACTGGGGAGGAGAAGTCGTTGCGTGAACCCCGACTGATTTGCGGTACACCATTGACAGTAACCTCACAACCGGCTGGGACGGAGAACGTCGCCTTGAGTGCGTCCAAACGGATCGGGTAGGAGAAATGGTGGTAGAGTTCTTGTGTTTCAGCAACTTGGAAACGGATGTCTTCCAGCAATACCTCGTTGTATGCTTTGTCAAAGGAGAAGGTGAGGAACTCCGGATTTACCTCGGTTTTGGTAGTTTGGGGTTCGCAGGCAGTCCAACCCAGGATGCTGATCAGGAACAAAAGCAGGCGATTTTTCATAATCGCAAAACTATGTAAAATTATATACAATACAAATCAATAAAAAACCGTCTCTTCGGAAGAGACGGTTTTGTAATTCATTCACTTTCAAGAGACAAAGTTATTTATTTTTCCTCCGCCAC
>JAEIGA010011559.1_pt1 | contig 13405 bp, 12 predicted proteins | sample 9270691 | NCBI WGS metagenome assembly JAEIGA01 (sample SAMN17057246, study PRJNA624740) | gut metagenome | biome: biome; isolation source: fecal sample | host: Bos grunniens | place: China: Xizang | collected 2019
ATACTTTTTCATCTGCGTTCATATTCTTTGTCTTTCAATTTGTGGAATGTTGAAAGTTAGATGTTGAAAGTCTCGGAGTGTGCGGCAAGGCCGCTATTTCCAGACTCTAAACACTAAACAGTAGCGAAGCGTTCACTAAACTATCTACACATTCGGTATCTTCAGCGTTTTGCCTGCACGAATCATATCAGAGCTTAATCCGTTGAAGGATTTGAGTTGTTTAACACTTACGCGGAACTTCGCTGCAATACCACCTAGTGTGTCGCCTTCTTTGATCTTATAGTATGTCACACCATTCACAGAATATCCACCATTGAGTCCGGTACGTTGCATCAGATCAATCTCTGCACGGCGATCATGAATGAGTTCTTTGGCTTTGTATGCTAAAATACTATCTTGTTGATCGATATATGCACCTGAAATCTGTATAGGCAGACAGAGCGCATAATCTTTGCCGCCAGGGATAATGTCACGGGCATATTGAGGGTTCAAACGGCGGAGCTCCTCTATGGTGATATCTAGATTAGCAGCAATCTGCTTGAGGTGTTGGCGTTCGGCAGTCACGATAGTATCTGTAACAGGGTATTGTATGTCAACAGCAGGACAGATACCATGCACGTCAGCATAATTCATAGCGTATGACGCAGCTATGAAGATAGGCAAATATCCGCGCGTTTCTTTTGGCAAGAATGGATAGATACTCCAAAAATCGCGTTTGCCTCCTGCACGATGAATAGCTTTGTTTACGTTGCCAGGTCCACAATTATAGGCTGCAATGACCAGATTCCAGTCCTTAAAAACGCTGTACAAGGCTTTCAGAAAACGGCATGCTGCTTCGGTAGAGCGAATAGGATCCATACGCTCATCGATGAGCGAATTAATCTCCAACCCGTATTTCTTGCCTGTAGCTGGCATAAACTGCCACAAACCTACTGCTCCCATATGCGAACGTGCTTGTGGGTTGAGTGCTGACTCTATCACAGGTAGGTAGCATAATTCAAAAGGTAGCTCATGCTTACCCAAGATGTCTTCAAATATTGGGAAATAATACTCTGCTCTGCGTTGTAGACTGGCTAACTGGCGTGGACTATGTTTCACATAGCGCAAGATATAGCGGCGTACAATATCGTTGTAAGGTACTTCGATGATAAATGGCAGGGCCTGTAGGCGGACTTTGTAGATGGAGTCTGGTAACTCGGTAATGAGTGTATCTGAGTAGCATTCTGTAGTATCCAACCATGCTAATGCCTCGTCAAAGAAGATGGGTAAGTCCACTAGTGTGTCTATAGTAGTTGTGATGATGCTGTCTGTGCAAATTAGTGTGTCAAGCGTATTGCTCAGTGTATCAGTTGCTATGGTGGTGTGAATAGTGTCTTCAGCTTGTAGTGATAGGCTGAAGATAGAAAGGAATATGATTAAAATCTTGTTCATTTTATATGTTCGTTTAAAATGATATAGCCAATTTCACTTCGGCTGTTCGTTGGTTTTGTAGGTCGTAGTATAATTGTGGTGATACATTGAGCGATAGGTCATTTGAGATGTCGAAATCAAAAAGTTGCGCGTCTACATAGGCATCTATTAGCGATAGGGCATATACTGCCACAGCTACTAATATGGCCATATCGCGATTGCGAAGCGACGAGTTTTGCCAGTCTTTCAGACGATTCTGATATGTCTGTGTTCCACCCATTGTCTGTATACTATATCCTTCGGGCAGAATGGCATTGTATGACTTATCAGGACTATTGCTCACGCTACCGTTTTGTATATCATAGTAGATATCGCGGTATGCTTCTTTGTAGGCAGTATATTGGTTGTTTGTCCATGTAATTGCATAAACACACCCCATAAATCCGCCATATACGATAGGTAGTTTCCAATAGCTACGGTTGTATATTTGGCCGGCTCCAGGGATTATCGCACCTAACCATACTGCACGCATAGGATCTGGCTTCCAAAACAGGCGGTCAATCTCCTTTTGCGTGAGTGGAATAGTATCTTGTGTATCAATAGGTGATTCTTTGCGTTGTGCCCATGCAGGCAGAGCAAAAACCAGTAGTAATATGTATATAATTAATCGCTTCAAATTAAATGATTGAGAATAGCGTTAAGTTCTTCTTCATCGCGGAAGGAGATGGTGATTTTTTGTCCTACAATCTTGGCTTTTTGTCCCAATTTTTGTTGTAGGACTTGCTCTTGCGAAGCATAGGAGGTAGTAGCTTTTTTCTCCTTTTTCTCTGCTTTGCTATCGCTAACGAGTTCTTCTACTTTACGCACGGATAGTCCGTTTTGTAGGATACGCTTGTATATCGATAGTTGTTGTTCGGGCGATGGCGAACCAAGAATCGCGCGCGCGTGACCCATATCGATTTTTTTCTCCTTGATACCAAGTTGAATTTCAGCAGGCAACTTCAGCAGTCTGAGGTAGTTGGCCACTGTGGCGCGTTTCTTACCCACGCGTTCTGACATACGCTCTTGTGTGAGATTATATTCGTCCATGAGTCGTTGGTATGCAAGTGCAATCTCTATGGCGTCTAAGTCTTCTCGTTGGATGTTCTCAATAAGTGCCCATTCCATCACTTGCTCATCTTTAGCAGTTCGGATATAGGCGGGTATTGAACTCAGACCTGCTAATTTCGATGCACGATAGCGGCGTTCGCCTGCGATAATCATATAACGTTTATCAGCATCTTTGCGCAGGGTTATAGGAGAAATCACACCATGCTCTGCGATTGATTGAGCCAATTCGTTGAGCGCTTCCTCATCGAAAGTGCGACGAGGTTGGTCAGGGTTAGGGTAGATTTTCTCCAGAGGTATCTCGCTAATGGATGATGAACCTGCGGTGGAGATATGAGTCGTATCAATGAGCGCGTCTAATCCGCGCCCTAGTCCTAATGATTTTTTCATGCGTTGCTCCTCCTAATAAGTTCTTTGGCTAAGTTGATATAGTTTTTCGCACCTTTACTGCTGCGATCATAGTCTAATACGGACATACCATGACTAGGTGCTTCACTTAGACGCACGTTGCGAGCGATAACGGTATCAAATACAAGGTCGCCAAAGTGGCGGCGCACTTCGTCATGCACTTGCATTGACAATCGCAAACGTCCATCGTACATGGTGAGCAGGAAACCCTCAATGCGCAATGCAGGGTTGAGGTTCGACTTGATAATCTTTATGGTGTTTAGCAACTTAGCGATACCCTCCAGTGCAAAGAACTCACATTGTACAGGTATAATTACGCTATCGCTTGCGGTAAGCGCATTGATGGTAATTAGACCTAAAGATGGAGAACAGTCAATAAGTATGTAATCATACAACGGACGTAGTGGAGCTAGTACGCGCTTGAGTAGATTCTCGCGATCCTCAAGGTTGAGCATCTCAATTTCTGCACCTACTAGATCAATGTGCGATGGAATGAGGTCAAGGTTAGGTCGTGAAGTATGCGCAATAGCCGTTTTAGGATCTATGCCTACTACTAGGCATTCGTAAATAGTGTTCTCCAATTCTTGAATATCTACGCCTAGACCCGACGAAGTGTTAGCTTGTGGGTCTGCATCAATGAGCAATACTTTTTTGCCTTCGGCTGCCAATGCAGCAGCCAGATTAATAGAGGTAGTAGTTTTTCCTACGCCTCCTTTTTGATTGGCTAATGAAATGATTTTTCCCATATATCTTGTTTTCTAATAATCTATGTCTCTATACACTACAGCCTAATCTCCCACATATACGCGAAGTTTAGGCTCAAGTTCATCATGTTTGACTGACTAAAGTAGTCTACCACACGATTGCTGTATATTGTGCCCATACTGAAGTTGAATCGTGCTTCTAGTTGGAATAGGCCAATTTTCTTCGTGCGATAGTAGCAGCCTAGTCCACCAGCTAGTCCCCAATCAAAGGCATTATCAAGGGCCTGATATTGCAATTGCTCTGGGCGAAGTGGTGTACCGCTACTCAGATCGCGTATGCAATAGCCTATTTGTGGTCCCAGGTTGATAAAAGCACGAAAACGTGGTTTGCCAAAGTACAGGTGCATCAATAGTGGCAATTCGATATAGTCTAATTGTCGCACATAATCCATGCCCGCGTTGTCACATTCGCGCCATCCGCGTTGCATATAGTTGACTTCCACTTGTATAGCGCACACTCTGTGTGCTGCATAGCGAAAGACTAATCCTCCGTTTATTGTGAGGGGCGACTGCATAATATCCATATATTGCACGCTAGGTTTAAAAAGCACTGTAGATGCCATTACGCCCGCGTGTGCTCCTAAATATATCTCAGGTTGACGCAAACGAGGTTGAGCCATACCTGCTATGTAGGTGGCGAACAGCGTGAGTGTCAATATGATGTGTCGCAATTTCATTGATGGATGATATGTACAATATGATTTTCGTATCCACTATGTAGAGTGGATTGTTGATAGTGAATATCTGCTTGTGCACCTTTCCATATGCCTCCGTCAATCAACATATGTCCCTCTGAATGGCGTATGGCATGTAGAAGTTGGCTGGTGAGATCGTAACCCAATAGATCATATCTAGGATGCAGCGAACTCAACTCGTGATCAAAATACATTGTCCACAGTGCTTCATATGCTTCTGGTATCGAAGGTCTTTGTGCGAATACCGATGCGTATAATTGTGGCAGAAAAATTTTTTCTGTTTGCCAAGAGTAGTGTGAATATAGTGTAATGCGGTAGTCGCTACATGCTTTTAGCAGGTGTGGCATTACAGTTTGCAGGTTGGTGTAGCGTTCTGTATTAAAAATCACGATATTCTCTAGATCACTGCGAAAGGATTCACTAATCGAGTCGTTGAGTATAGCTCTCAGTGTTACAGTAGTGGTTGGCACTTCATGGGTTTTGAGAGCTTCATGCAGCGCTTTGATACCCGAAGGAATATTTTCACCTTCTTTAGCCTCTATGAGCACGCAGTTTATACTATCGGCGCGTTGTGCTAAATAGCGTGCTATTGTATCAGCTTCTATATGCTCAGATGGGTTAAACTTCATCATATATGGGTATTGTTTGGTGTTGTCTACGCGTGATAAAAAAGGTATCAAGCACCAGATACTATCTCCTCGTATCGAATCCAAGACAATGTTCACTTGTTGTGAATAAGCTGGACCTATAATGGCGTCCATTTGGTGTATTTCTGGGTGTTGTTGCAGTATCTCTTTGGTACGATTGGCCGTCTTACCAATGTCATAAGTGAATATTTCCAATTGTTGCCCGCGTGCTTGTGCTTCGTAGATAGCAATCAATGCGCCAGCATAAAAATCATAGAAACGCTCCATATTTTTATCACGCTTAATAGCATCAGCATGCAGCGGCAGCAGGATGGCTACTCGTGTTACTATGCTGTCCACCAGCACTGGGGTAGTGTCGTGTAGCATTCGTGTAGAGTCATGTAGCAGTAGAGGAGAATCATGTAGTAGTAGGGTAGCCCCCTCGTCTTTCACCTCTTCTTCCTTATTGTTTTGGTCGTTGACCGCGCTTTTCGCCTCTATCCTTTTACCTTTCACCTCTTCTTCTTTATTGCTTCGTTCGCTGACCGCATCTTTCACCTCTTTCGCTGGAATCAAGATCACTTCCTCGAAGCGTAATCCTTGTTTTTGCAGGTGTGGATTAGCTTTTAGGATTTCTTCTTGTGTCACTCCGAACTTTACGCTGATGCGGTATAATCCGACACTGCGTTCTACCTTATAGCGATAATATACTTGTCCATTGATTGTGTCCAACGGAAAATCCAATCGCTCGCCGCGTGCGGGCATCGCCCATGCTAAAAGCGCGAGGCAGAGAGTGATGTATGTGCGTATTTTATTCATATTCTTTAATTAATTTGTCAAATGTCGAATATTGACTATCTCTGGGCATGCGGACCTGTTAGTCTTTAAATAGTAGTGTAGCGTTTAGTAAACACTAAACTTTTTCCTCCTTGCTAAGGTAATCACAACGCCTGTGATTGCCAATAGCAATAGTGGCACTACAATGCTAATAATCTGTGCAGTTATGCGTCCTTCTCGAGCGCGTTGGTCATTTATCAGTCTTAGGGTTATTTGTTTTTGTCTAAGTGACATCCACCCTGTATCGTCTGTAAGATATAGCACCGCATTCACCATAAAATCGCGGTTGCCAAACTGTGTCTGTGTGTATCTGTCATAGCCCAATGGTAGAGCCTGTCCTTGTTGCCATTCGTTTCGTATGGTGCTACCTGCTGCCACTACTACCTGCTTCGTTTTACTGCTCTGTTTGCGTAGCGGTGCATGCAGTAGCATGTCCTCCGGTGGTAATAGGTGGGCAAACAGCGATGTAAATATACCCTCTATGCTGGCTGCAACGGGAATAAATGCATATTTAAACTCTTCCTTATTACTGTTGAAAAGGCTCAAATCCACTTCTGCAGGCGTACCTGTCACTTTGCTATTTGATGATGTAGCGAGTAGGGATGTTTTTTGTAGTCCATCCTCGCCTCCAACGAACTCTAGAGCAGAAGCCATTGTGGCACTCACTTGCATGATGTTGCGTGTGATAGGTGATGCTTGTGATGTCAGTAGCAGTGGGGCATATGTCCATGGCATGGGTTGCCAGTTGGGGTGTTGTGGGTCGGTGGATACATCTACGGGCATTGGTAGACATTGTAGGTCTTGTACCAATACAGGATTCACACGCACCCCATAGCGGAATAGCATATCGCTTATGTTCAAATCCAACGGAATCACAGGCGTTATGCCGCTTTGCGATAGGGTTTCGTTGGAGAATCGCACGCCATTCACCACCCACAATATTCTGCCTCCTTGCATCAAGTATTGATCAAGGATATACTTGTCGCTCTCCGAGAAAGGGATTTGTGGGTCGGCTATGATCACAGCTTTGTATTCGTCCAAAACGCCAGTCTCGTTGCCTAGTACGCCGCGGTCGATTTGGTAGTAATAGGATAGTGCTTGACTTAGGTCGTAAACGTCTTTTTCGTCCAGTTCGCCATGTCCTTCCAGAAAGGCTATCTTCTCGGTTTTCTCACGCGACAATGTGTGCAAGGCTTCCACGAAAGCAAATTCTAGATTCTCAATGCTGTTATTGAGGTTCTCTTCACCACTGAGTCCGCGGTTATTGCGCAGCAATTCTACAATGGCTATCTTGCCTTTGTATGTGATGAGGGCATAGGGATAGATAGTAGTTTGCGCAGTTTGTCCTTTGTGTGTACGCTCATGAATAACGGTGGGCGCTATACCAGCTGGTACATTTTCCGCCGATACGTGATAACTTATTCTCCCGCCTTTCGCTTCGCGTCTCTCGCTTCTAACCTCACTCATTTCTTCGATGATTTCAACGGTAGCCCGCTGAAGTCGTTGAAAACCTGCATTGAGTTCTCCGTCGAGGAGTATGGTTACATGCACGGGTGCATCTAACTGTCGCAGCAGTTCTATGGTCGTTGGGGCAATGCTATAGCGTTGGTCGTTGGTCATGTCCCAACGTACCACTACCTGCCGCACTAGCAGGTTCACCGCCACTAGTGCTAGCACGATTGCTATTCCCTTCCACAGTTTCATGTCTATTGGTGTAAGTGTGTGGTGTGTTGGCTCGGAGAATGCGGCTTACCGCTAATCCACGTCTCCAAACACTAAACTCCAGCTCGCATGCGAGCGCTCTGATTACTTCAATCCCTCTAACACCTTTTCGTTTACCACGACTTGGTATTTTTCTCTAAGCGCAGCTACCCACAGACGTTCGAGATAATCTTGATAGTCAGTGGTTACCTGTCCGCGTACATCGGTGTATTCTTGTGGTGCTTTAATTACTTTGCCTATAGGCACTACGATTGGAAATGCTTCTGTAGGGGTATATTCTACTTCCTTGTTCTTAAATCCATATTTATCTACAGCTGCGTTCTTTCCTGCTGTCCAAAGTCCGCGCTCCACGCGCACATAGGCCACGCTATCTACATTCACACGTTGGTTGATATAGTTGATCACAGAGTCTGGATTTGCGCTCTTGGCAATTTGTGCTGCGGCTTTGGCAGATACTTTGTCTTTTGCGTAAATCATGTAGCCTTTGAATCGTGGCTCTTCCCATGTGTATTGTTTCTTGTTAGCTTTGTAGTATGCTGCCAAGCCTTCAGTATCCTTATTGGCTTTGTCCCACACCTCACGTAGCGATACGTCGAAGAGCAGGATTCCATCGTGATACTCGCGCACTAGGTTGCGCAGGTCGGCGTGCTTCTCTTCTAGGTGTGCATCAGCGTATGCTTTCACTTCGCTATCGGTCATTTCTGCAGGCAGGTTGTATTCAGCGCGTGTCTTGCGTATAAAGCTCTTCTCGGCTTCTTGATAGCGCACATCGCGCTTCACTTGTCCTTGCATCTTGCTATAAACGCTGTCAAGTGGTAACATCCCGCGGCGGTCATAGAGTTTCACAAAGTGCCAACCAAATCGGGTAGGGAATGGTTCGCTCACTTCGCCGATCTCCATGTCGAAGGTGATATTCTCGAATGGTTGAACCATCATGCCGCGTCCAAACCAACCCAAATCACCACCTTTGACTGCCGAACCTTTGTCATCAGAATTAGCAATAGCAATCTCGGCAAAGTCTGCACCTGCCAATACCACTTGATAAAGACTATCAATCGTGTTCTTAGCATCCATAACTGTACCCTCGTTGCCGCGTGGCATCATCTTCATGATATGTGCTGCATGTACTTCTTCGTATTTAGTCTCTTCTTCTACTAATGCAATATGCAAACCGTAAGGGCTGCGGAATACTGGAGTCACTTCGCCTACGGGGGTGTTATATACTGCATCCTCGAATGGGTAAACGAAACGGAATACTTCTATCCAACCTAACTCGCCTCCGTTTTCTTTGCCTGCTGCATCTTCGCTCATCTCTTTGGCTACACTAGCGAAGGATTCAGGCTCCCGTACGGTAATCCATTTTTTACCTTTCTTCACTTTCTTTTCGATGCCAGTGGTCACACGTTCGCGTGCAAGTTCGATTTTTGCAGTGGCCTCTGCTAATTTGGCTGAATCGGCATCAGCTGGGCACTGAATTGCTATATGTGCAGCGCGACGTGGGTGTGCCTTGCGATTGTAGCTCAACCGTATAAGACTATCAATGGCTACATTATCTTGCAGGTATTTAGGTGTGGCTTGTGCGCGGTAGCCAGCCAATTCTTTTTTGAATGCTTCTGTTGTGTCTACGCCTTGTGCGATTGCTTCGGTCACTTTTAGTTTGAAGTTAATAAAGAGGTCTAGGTATTCCTCTATGCTTTTTTTCTCCAGACTAGTTTCTTGGTTGTTTTTCTCGTAAATATACAAAAATTCGGATGCCATTATTGGCTCACCATTGATAGTGAGTAGTACGGCATCTTCTTGTGCGAAGCCCATCATGGCTCCCGCGAGTAGAATGATAGATAAGATTGCTTTTTTCATTTGTCTATTTTTGTTTTTTGTTATGTCGATTGTCTCTTCTTGCCCTTTAGGGCAGAAATATCGTGCAAAAGTACAAAAAAATTTTGATATATGCAAAAAAAACGCTAATTTTGCACCGAAATTAATATTCTGTATATATGATTCAGCTTTCATCTTACATCACAGAAGCGCAGGTGCTCATGGCGCAAGAACTTATCAACCAGTCGAATAATGTAGTCATACTCACACATATGTCGCCTGATGGAGATGCTATGGGGTCTTCTCTGGCAATACGTCATTTTCTAGAGGCACAGGGCAAACAAGTGAATGTGATTGTGCCTAATGCTTTTCCTGATTTTTTAGCATGGTTGCCCAAAGCAGATTTGCATATTATTTATGAAAAGAGTAAAGCGGATGCTGATGCTATTTTGGAGCAAGCTGAATTGATAATTTGCACCGATTTCAACGATCCAAAACGTATTGGTTCGTTGGGTAATAAGATGCTTTCTCTCTCGTGTAAAAAGATGATGATTGACCATCATTTACACCCTGCAGATTTTCCAGATTTGACTATCTCCTATCCAGCTTGTCCATCCACTTGCGAGTTGGTGTATCGCCTCATCTGTGAACTACAGCGCAGCGAACTTCAGCGCAGCGATCTTCAGCATAGCGATCTTCAGCGCAGCGAACTTCAGCGCAGCGATCTACAGCGTAGCGATCTAACAAATATAGCCACTTGTATCTATACGGGTATGATGACCGACACGGGTAATTTCTCCTTTAATTCCAATCATGCTGAAATGTACCAAATCATTAGCGAGTTGGTAGCAGCGGGTGTAGATAAGGATGCTATTTACAATCGTGTGTTCAATGCTTATTCAGCGGATCGTATGCGCTTGATGGGCTATTGTTTGTATCAGAAGATGAAGATTTTCCCAGAGCATCATACGGCTCTTATTTATTTGAGTCGTAAAGAGTTATATCGTTTTAATTTTCAGTCAGGTGATGCGGAGGGTATAGTGAATCTTCCCTTGCAAATTAAGGATGTGTATTATTCTGTTTTCATGCGCGAGGACAAGGTCAATCCGTCGGAGGTTGGTTTGGCGGGTGGTAGTAAGAATAAGATTAAGATCTCCCTCCGTAGTCAAGGTGATCGTCCTGTAAATGTATTTGCAAAGGATATTTTCGGTGGCGGTGGTCACGCAAATGCTTCGGGTGGCGAGTATTATGGTCCATTGCCCGAGGCTGTTCAGCGCTTTATGGATAACTATCAAGACTATTTTGTCCTGTAGAGTGTAAGGTGTAAAGGCTAGGATATGTTTGACAACAACCACAACAACATAAACCAACAACATTCCGCGGCAATCAACTTCCTGCCGCGGCAAGGAATTATATTTCCATGAGCGCCCGAGGTTGTTGATTCGGGCGCAAGTTGTTGAATTATGTTGTCTAAGTTGTTGTTCTAAAATACATCTAGAATTGACAATATAATTGACAAAAATTGTCTTAAAAAAGTGTAAAGGAAGGGGATATTTGTTCTCCTTGCGCTTCGCGCGTAAGAGACTATGAGTTACTCATCACTCATAGTTCATAACTAACTACGCCCTTAAGCGGTACGCTGTCCTATTTTCGTCCACCATATCCACATTCCGAATAGCATCAAGTAGAATAGATACTTGAAGATATGTGTATGCAGTAATTCGAATAGTTGTGGATGATGTTCCACAATCATTGCTATCCATGCGATGCGTAGGATGTTGAATGCGTATATACACACCCAACCTAACGGTATAAACCATAATTTTCTTAACCACTTACCACGTGCAGCCAGCATGATGATAAGCCAGATAAACGACTGCTTGAGTGCAGTGCAGCTCCATACTATCTTTATGCTTGTTCCTGATGTAAACCATAAGATGTTGTCAGACAACAGGTATATTGTATCGCGTGTGAGGTGGACAAGCCAATATACTGCTTTTGCTATATGTGCCGCCAAGATGTCAAAGGGGCGGGTAATATCCACACCAAACCATATGACTTGCTCACCCCCTTCGTCACCCAGCACGGTGAATTTCCAGAAGAAGTTCGCCGCCAGCAGCGCCACCACGAACAATATGATGTCCGTGTACGGAGCAATCTGTTTCTTCCAATCTTTCATTCGCCTATTTTTATATTTCGTTTGATTTTTGTTTATTGCTATCCCTTGCCGCTGGGGTGTGTTGTGCCCCAGCGGAATTGTTGTTGAAACAATGTTGTTGATGTTGTTGTTAACTTGCCCCCGCCTATATCCTCGTCTTCGCGTATGGCGCCGCATCTACGGGGCAGAACTCCCCTTTCAGGTACTTGTAGTAGCCCGCTTGCGCCACCATGGCAGCGTTGTCTGTGGTGTACGCAAATGGCGGAATATGCACTTTCCAACGATGGCGTTTGCCTAGGTCAATCAGCGCATCGCGCAATCCGCTATTGGCGCTCACACCACCTGCCACAGCAATCTCTTTCACGCCCAAATCTTTGGCGGCTTTCTTCAGCTTGTTGATAAGAATATCAATAATTGTCTTTTGCAGCGATGCACACAGATCTGCCTTATTTTCTTCGATGAAATCGGGGTTTTCTGCCAATTGATCACGCAGGAAATACAAGAATGATGTCTTTAATCCTGAGAAAGAGTAATTATAACTAGGTATGTTAGGCTTAGCGAAATGAAAAGCCTCTGCATTGCCTTCTTTGGCGAGTCGGTCAATCCATGGACCACCAGGATAAGGAAGGTTCATAATCTTGGCACATTTGTCAAATGCCTCGCCTGCGGCATCGTCTATTGTCTGACCCACAATCTCCATTGTGTAATGGTCCTTCACCAGCACAATCTGACTATTTCCCCCACTCACCAATAGACACAAGAACGGGAAATTCGGAGCCTGATGCCCATCCTCTAACTCCCTTCCCTTTAGGGAGGGGTCGGAGGTAGGCTTTGCCTCGATGAAATGCGCCAATATATGTGCCTGTAAGTGGTTTACTTCTACTAATGGAATGTCTTGCGCGAGTGCCAATCCTTTGGCGAAACTGGTACCCACCAGCAGACTGCCCAACAGCCCAGGCCCTCGCGTAAAGGCTACTGCGCTCAGTTGGTCAGCCGTCACGCCTGCGCGTTTTAGAGCTGCATCTACTACCGGAACGATATTCAGTTGGTGTGCGCGACTGGCCAGTTCGGGTACTACGCCGCCGAACTCCTCGTGTACGCCTTGCGACGCAGTCACATTGCTCATGAGAAAGCCGTCTTTGATGACTGCCGCAGAGGTATCATCGCAACTCGATTCTATCGCTAAAATAATGATCTCTTTCATACAATTCCCATTTAATATATTGTCTCTATTGTTGGTTCTAATATTGTTGTTGATTAATAATAGTCTTATTTTTCTCCCATGAGCGCGCAATGTGTTGTTTTGCGCGCAATGTGTTGTTGATTTATGTTGTTTATGTTGTTGTCTTAAATATCCCTTTTATTTCTTCGGATACAGCAATCTAAACACAAACGTGCGCAGCGAGGCACATGGCTGTTTCTTCTTTTTTCGTGCTTGTGCTATATGTTGGCGGAACTGTCGTTCGTATTCAGCGCGTTGCGTGGGGTCTGCCAGCTGCGTGTCCACCTCTTTCCATGTCTCCCGAAAGCGCGCCTGCGCTTGTTGTTGTGCCTCGGTAGGATTTTCCACGCGGTTAGGGTATTCCATACCGATGCCGTACAATTGCCCCGTGTGCTTGTTCGCACGGATATATATTCGATCGGTGCGTTTAAACTTGCCTTTGATTGTGGCAAATGGCGAAGAAGGTGTGATTTTTGACATTATATTAAAATTTTGTGTTTGTATATCGGTTGACACTATCACATGTTTACCGCCACATTTATTAAGATTCAATGACTGAGCACGGAACGAGCGGAAGGAATGGTGGCAATTTGTTGCGGAGCACTGCGAAATGGGCGGGCATTTGCGCAACAAGATTTATA
>JAEIGA010011560.1_pt1 | contig 13402 bp, 7 predicted proteins | sample 9270691 | NCBI WGS metagenome assembly JAEIGA01 (sample SAMN17057246, study PRJNA624740) | gut metagenome | biome: biome; isolation source: fecal sample | host: Bos grunniens | place: China: Xizang | collected 2019
CAGTGCGTCTACCTGGCGCGTTCTCTGGCGAAGCGAATCGACAGGATATGTCTCGAAAACGTTGTCGCCAGATGCGGCCATCCAAGGCGCCAGGCGGGTTTGAGCGAGGAGGAGCGTCGTGAGAACGTGATCGGAACTTTCAAGGTTGTCGATTCCAGGTCAATACGCGGACGGACGATTCTTCTTGTCGACGACGTAATGGCGACGGGTGCAACGCTTTCGGAATGCGCGAAGATTCTGAAAGAGGGCGGTGTGTGGCGCGTTTGGGGGCTTTCTTTAGCGCGCTCCGTCCTGCAGAAGTAACTTGTCCTCTTCTATGGCTTTCTGACTATTTTGTCCTGAAGATATGGTATAATTGACCTATGAACGATTTTACTTTTTATTCCCCAACCAAGTTTATTTTCGGACGAGAGGCCATTGATGCTGTCGGCGTCGAGCTTTCTCGGCGTTCGTTCCGCAAGGTGCTTGTGGTCTACGGCGGCGCCTCTGCCGTCAAGAGCGGCGTTCTCGCTCGTGTGAAGGCGTCGCTGGATGCCAACGGCGTTGCGTACGAGGAGATGGGCGGCGTAAGGCCCAATCCCGAGCTTGGCCAGGTTCGCGCCGGCATCGAGCTGTTGCGTTCCTCGGGGTGCGATTGCCTGCTGCCTGTAGGCGGCGGCAGCGTCATCGACTGCGCAAAGGCCATCGCGTTCGGAGCCGATTACGACGGCGATGTCTGGGACTTTTTCGACGGCAAGTCCAAGATTTCCAAATGTCTTCCGGTTGCGGCCGTGCTTACGCTTCCGGCGGCGGGTTCTGAGGGTTCGGCTTCGTGTGTCATCAGCAATGACGCCCAGGGCGCCAAGCGCGGCGTCGGCGCGGATTGCATGCGCCCGGTTCTTGCGTTCATGGATCCCGAAACGACATTTACGCTTCCGCCTTATCAGACTGCGGCCGGCGTCACCGACATGATCGCCCACATCTGCGAGCGTTATTTCAGCGGACAGGGCGCGGCACCGGTTACCGACGCTCTCGCCACGTCGCTTGTCCGTACGCTCATAGCCTCGGCTCCGCGCGCGCTTGCCGATCCGGGAGATTACGAATCTCGCGCGGCCATCATGTGGGCGGGGACCTTGGCCCACAACGACCTTGTCGGTTGCGGGCGCGCCTCTTCCGCAAAGACGCGCGCCGGCGGATGGGAGAGTCATGCTCTTGAACATGAGCTTTCGGCGATCGATCCTGAAATCACTCACGGCGCGGGGCTCGCTGTCGTGATGCCCGCCTGGATGCGCTATGTCGTCGACGCCGATCCGTCGCGCTTTGCCGGGTTCGGGCGTGACGTCTTCGGCATTGTTCCCGCCGGTTCTTCCGAAGAGGCGATCAAGGCGGCTGCGCTTGAAGCAATCGATCGTCTGCAGGCGTTCTTCGTTTCGATGGGAATGCCGCGTTCGCTCAAGGAATTCGGCCTGGAGGAAAGTTCAATCGACAGACTTCTGGACGGTCTTGAAAAATCGAAAGGGCGCGTGTTCGGAGCGTTCAGACCGCTGGGTCGCGAGGATGCGCGGGCGATTTACCGGAGCGCGTTCAAGAATTGATGCATTTTGGCGTAAGATGAAAACACTTGTTGCAGCACTCCTTCTTCTTGTGTCGCATCTTGCGTTTTCGCAGGAAAAGGATTTTCGCATTCGCGATCCGTTTGTCCTGGTTGATGGCGGCAAGTATTATCTCTACGAGTCGAAACCCTGGTCCGGAGGAAAGGGTGTCGATGTCAGAGTGAGTACGAATCTTGTCGAATGGACGGTGAAGAAGCCGGCTATGATATTGCCCGAAGACGTCAAGGTTCAGGCTGTCTGGGCGCCGGAGGTGCATAAATACAAAGGTCGGTACTATCTCTTCGCCACGATTACCGAAGATAAGGGCGCAAGAGAGATAAAGCCGATGAACGACGAGGTCAACAAGGACAACCTGGTGCCGCGAGGCACTTGGGTGTTTGTCGCCGATTCTCCGGAAGGGCCGTTCAAGCCGGTGAAGAAGGGGCCTGTGCCGCCGGCGGAGCTGCAGACGCTTGACGGAACCTTGCATGTCGAAGACGGCAAGGCGTACATGGTCTATTGCCATGAATGGTGCCAGAACTGGAACGGCACGATAGAGTATGCGCCGCTTTCAGAGGATTTTTCGTCGTTCACGGCGCCGGCCAGAAAATTGCTCGATGCAAAAAGCGCAATGAAGGGGGCCTGGGTCATAACGGACGGACCGTTTCTTTTCCGTTCCGGGAAGAGCCAGCGTCTTTATATGATCTGGTCCAATGTCATCAAGGGGTGCGGCTATTGCGTTCTTGTCCGTTCGTCGCCGTCGGGGAAAATCGCAGGCCCCTGGACAAAGGATGAGATTCTCTACGGTAAGGATGGCGGACATGGGATGGTGTTCCGTGATCTCGCGGGGCGCCTGTGCCTCACGATCCACCAGCCCAATTCTTCGCCGCACGAGCGGATGAAGATATTTGAATTAAAGGACGATGGAGAGCGGCTTTCCTTCGCGCCGAATACGGAGCGCAAATAACGGTTGCTGCGATAAAATATGCGGCGCTGCATCGTAAAGGGTCGGTTGCGCAGAAGTTGAAGGTTGTGGTAGAATACCTGTCATAAGGAGGCTTTAAATGGACATTTCTTTTTTCGACAAAGCCGCAGGTTGCCTGCCGGATGAATGTTTTTCGCGGCCTGTCGATATCGGTATTCTGCTCGGGAGCGGATGGAGCGACGCTTTGACGATGGATGAGGTTTATGCGAGGGTTTCATACGGCGACATTCCCGGACTCGGGGCTTCGACTGTAAAAGGACATGCCGGTGAATTTATTCTCTATCGTCGCGGCAGCAAGCGAATCGCCGCATGGTGCGGGAGGCGGCATTTTTACGAGGGAATTGGCTGGGAAGGTGTTGTCCTGCCTGTCGAGATCCTGCGACGTATGGGCTGCCAGACCTTGATCGTCACGAACGCCGCCGGCGGCATCAACCCGGCCTTGCGTCCCGGCGATTTCGTTATCATCCGCGATCACATCAACACTGTCGGCATGAATCCGCTCGTCGGGCCTCATCGCCCCGAATGGGGCGAGCGCTTCCCTGATATGACCGAGGTGTACAACAGGCGTCTTTGCGAACTTATGCACGCCAGCGCAAACAAGCTCGATTTAAGGGCCATGGACGGCGTTTACGCGTACACGCTCGGGCCGTGCTATGAAACTCCCGCCGAAATCCAGTCCTACAAGGCCCAGGGCGCGGATGTCGTCGGAATGTCGACGGTCCCCGAAGCTGTTTTCGCGAAGGCGTGCGGTTTTAAGATTGCCGGGCTTTCGCTTGTGTCGAATCTTGCCGCAGGCATTTCGCGACGCGAGCTCAACCACCAGGAGGTCGTCGACGCCGCGACGGAGGCGAAGTCGCTGATGAAAGCCTTTTTCGAAGACTTCCTTTCGAGACTGTGAAGTTTGACGACGCCATAGAGTCCTTTGTCGGGTCGCTGCGCTTTGAGCGCGAGATGGCGGCCAACACATGCGAGGCTTATGGACGCGATCTGCTTCATTTCGCGGCGGCGATGAAGGCGAAAGGGGCGGATTGCGCGGAAGACGTGTCTCGTGCCGACGTTGACGCATATTTCAAAAAGGAGCGCGAAAGGTCCATGTCTTCGGCGACGCGTGCCCGCCGTCTGATTGCCCTCAAGACCTTTTATCGCTATCTTTGCGAACGGCGCTTTATTCCCGGAGACCCCATGGCTCTTGTCGACAGGCCGAAAAAGGCTCGTGTCCTGCCGCGGGTGCTTTCCGAAGAGGAGACGTTCGCGATGCTGGACGGGATAAAAGGCGATACGCCTCGCGATTTGAGAGACAGGGCGCTTCTTGAGATAATGTACGGATGCGGTCTTCGGGTGACCGAAACGTGCGAACTGAAAACAGAGGACGTGGTCTCGGACGGCGAGCTGCTGCGAATACTCGGAAAGGGCTCCAAGGAGCGGCTTGTCCCGCTTGGCGGTGCGGCGGCGAAGGCTCTCGAGGAATATCTCGCTTCGGCGAGGCCTCATTTCGCCCGCTCCGCGTCCGGCGCAGGACATGTCTTTCTGACCCGTCTAGGGAAGCCGTTTACGAGACAGGGCGTCTTCAAGACAATCCGCGAAAGGGCGGCGGCGGCGGGGATTTCGGCGAGCAGGATTTCTCCGCATGTTTTGAGGCACTGCTTCGCTTCTCATATGCTTCAGCGCGGAGCCGATATCAGGGCGATCCAGGAAATGCTGGGGCATGCCGACATCGGCACGACCCAGATATATACACACGTCGACGCGGGGCGCTTTGGCGAAGTGCACCGCCAGTACCATCCAAGGGCTTGATCATGGCTAAACGTCTTTTGCTTTTGACTCCACCGCTTTTGCAGCCGAATTGTCCGTATCCCGCTACGCCGCATTTGACAGGCTTTCTGGAGTCGCGCGGTTTTGATGTGCATCAACGGGATCTTTCGATCAAGGTGACGCTTGACGTGCTTCGCAGATACGGAGGCGATGAAGCCGACGAGCTGATAGAGTTTCTCCAGGGCCCCGCTCACTTCGAGGCGAAGCGTGAAGCCGGCGCCGTGATAGACGAACTGGCCATCTGGATCCGCGACAACATCGATCCGCAATTCGGCTTTTCGCGTTATGCCGAGCATCTCTGCGCGGCGATCGGGGACTTCGGCGATTTCGAGAGGTTGATCCGCCGCAGAAGCGTAATGGATTCTTCGCTTCATGCGCATGTCAAGGCGGCGATGGAAGACGTCCGCCCGGATGTCGTCGGGTTCACCTGTCCTTTTCCGGGGACTCTCCTGGCGGCGTTCAAGGCGGCTCGCTATATCAGGCGGCACTATCCTGAAGTCCGTCTCGTTCTGGGAGGAGGCTACGTTTCGAGCGAACTTCGCTCAATGAGCGATGCGAGGCCCAGAAAGTACTTTGATGATTTTGTCCTTGATGAAGGATACATCCCTTTGGCGAGGATGCTTGATCCGCATACCGGGCTCACCGAGGCGGACGTCCCCGTTTTTGTGAAGCCGTCATATCGCGGACTCGACATGAGCGAGTATTTCGATGTCGTTGAAACCGACAATTTCGTCACGACGCTCTGGAGCGCGGGCAAATGGCGGAAGCTTGTCATGGCGCGCGGATGCTATTGGCGCAAGTGCGCGTTCTGTGACGTGAAACTCCCTTATATCGGATGCTTCAAGATGCCGAAGGCGGTAGAGATCGTAGACGCCATGGAGGAGCTCGGTTCCCAATTCCATTTTGTCGACGAGGCGATGCCGCCCGCGCTCGTCAAGGGTGTTTGCGAGGAGATTCTCAGACGCGGATTCAAATGCGAATGGTGGGGGAACATCCGTTTCGACAAGGCGTTTACCCCGTCGCTGGCCAGACTCATGGCCAGGGCCGGATGCATTGCGGTCACCGGCGGGCTCGAATGCGCCAACGACAGGCTCCTGAAGCTCATGAACAAGGGCATCACGCTCGCTTCCTCAAGGCGTGTGCTTAAGGCTTTCAGGACGGCGGGGATCGCCGTCCACGCGTATTTGATGTATGCGTTCCCGACCGAGACCGAAGAAGAGGCGATGGAGGCTTTGGCCTACGTCCGGGGGCTTTTTGCGGAGGGGCTGATCGACAGCGCCTTCTGGCATCGCTTCGCGCTTACCGTCCACTCGCCCGTCGCCGCGAATCCGGGAGCGTTCGGAATATCAATTATCGATCCTCCCTGCGGCAAGCGCGGGATATTCGCGAGAAACGAAATTTTCTATCGTGAACCCGGCGCTCCCGATTGGGATTCGATAGGCAAGGTGCTGGAGCGCGCGCCGCTAATATGATTTTTTTGCGGTTGTTTTTTGGTATAATATTCGCATTCCCGCAGGTGAACTCATTGTTACAGAAAGAAAGGTGCTTGTGATGTTTGATTTCAGAAAGAGGCTTTTGCCGTTTCTTTTCGCAGTGTCCGGATGTACGGCTCTTTGGGCGGCGCCTGTTGCGCTCGACTGGAAGGACGGGGAGGTCGCGCCTCTGAAATCGGCTCGGGCCTTCCACGGGTTTTTGCCGGACGGTTCGTTCGTTATGGCCGGCGGAAGCGATTTCAAAGATGTGGTTCCGTCTGGTTCCGGCTTAGGGGAAGCCGTTTCGCCCCAAAAATTCTTCCGTAAGGATATTGCAATCCGTTCAAAAGACGGCAAATGGTCGAAATGCGGCGAGCTCGAGCGCGCTCTCGGAGAAGGCGTTTCGTGCATAACCAAAAAAGGCGTGTTCTGCGCAGGCGGCACTGACGGGTTGAATGTCTTTCGCGATTCGTTTCTCCTGGTCGATGGCGGCAAGGTCGAGAAGCTGAACGCTCCTCTGCCGGAGGATTTTGACGTCAGGAAAGGCGATATCGGCGCGGCCGCCGCCGACGGAAACAAGGTTTATGTCGTAGGAACCAGGAATGTCTATCTGCTCGACCTCGATGATGTCGCGAAGGGCTGGAGCCTCATTGCCGAGATTCCCGGTCGCGCGCGTTCCCAAATGGTCGCGGTCATCCAGAACGGAGACCAGAAGGAGAGGATTCTTGTCGTTTACGGCGGGTACGACCTTGAAACCAGGAATCCTCTTCACGACGGTTACGCGCTCGTTCTGTCGTCGAATGAATGGCGCACGCTCGCGAACCTGCCCGAAAACACGACGACGATCGGCGCGGCGTTTCTTCCGAGCGGGCATCAGCATATCCTGATGATCGGCGGTTTCGGCGAAAATGGATGGATTGACCGCGCGATCGACGGCTCTAAAGAAACCGATCCCGTAAAGCTCGGTTGGCAGCGTAAGATTCTCGCTTACAACTGCGTGACCGACGCGTGGTGCGAATACGGCGAACTCGCCGAGGAAGACTCTCCGCGTTGCGGTGCTGCGGTCGGGCTTCTCGCCGGCAAGACTCCCGAAGATTATAAACTCATCATCGCAGGCGGCGAGGTGGCCCCGGCGAAACGCACCGACTCCGTGACGGTCGCGAGCTTCGAAAAGACCGGTAAGTTCGGCGCGGCCGCCTGGGCCGTCGTTGGAGTTTATTTCCTTCTCATGGTCGGCATGGCGTGCTTCTTCATCTTCAAGAAGAAGGACGAGAATGACTATTTCCGCGGCGGCAACAAGATCCCGTGGTATGTCGCCGGCATGTCGATTTTCGCTACGATGCTCTCGTCGATTACGTTTATCGCCATTCCCACCCAGGCGTATCTCCAGGACTGGCGTTACTTCATAATGGCGTTTTTCATCATCGGCATGGCGCCCGTCGCGATTTACTACTATCTGCCGTTCTTCTGCCGACTCGGCATAACCTCGGCGTACGAGTATCTCGAGAAGCGCTTCAATCTTGGCGTAAGGCTTTTCGGTTCGGCGGCGTTCATCGTGTTCATGATCTGCCGAGTCGCGGTCGTGACGCTCCTTCCCGCCATCGCGCTCAACGCCGTGACGGGGATTTCGATCGATGCGTGCATTTTGATCTGCGGAATCCTGACCATGGTCTACTGCTCGCTCGGCGGGCTTGAGGCGGTCATCTGGTCCGATTTCCTCCAGGGCATCGTTCTTATGGGCGGCGCGATTGCTGTTCTCGTTCTTCTTGTCGCGAAGACCGGGCCGGAAGGCGCGCACTTCTCGACATTCTGGGATATCGCCAGCGGACATGAAAAGAATACGATGTGGGATTTCCGCTTTATTCTTTCCGAGCCCGTATTCTGGGTCGTTGCCGTCCAGGGTCTCGTTTCCAACCTTTCGAGCTACACTTCGGATCAGTGCGTGATTCAGCGCTACATTGCGACCCCCGACGAGAATGCGACCAAGCGTTCGTTGTGGTTCAACGGTTGCATGAGCGTGTTTGCGCAGGTTGTATTCTACGGCATCGGCATGGCTCTTTTCGCGTTCTACAACAGCCGTCCCGAAGCCGCAGACGTCACGATGCCGAAGGGCGACTCTGTTCTGCCTACGTTCATGGCGACCGAAATGCCGCCGTGGCTCGCGGGTCTTGTCATAGCGGCGGTCTTCGCGGCGACGATTTCAACCTTGTCCGCCAATCTTTCGTCGGCCTCGACTGCGATCGTGACCGATTACATCAAGCGTTTCAAGCCGTCGATCTCCGGCAGGGCCCAGATTCGCTGCGGCCAGATATCGACGTATGTCATCGGGTTTATCGGCGTGTTCGCCGCGCTTGCCCTGTCGAGAATGGAGTCGAGCGCTCTCTTCGACAATTTCAACAAGTATATCGCGATGCTTACGGCGGGGCTTACTGGTCTTTTCTTCATGGGCGTTTTCATGCCGCGCATCAAGGGTGTCGCGGCGGTCTTGGGTCTCGTCGCCAATTACGCCGTCTGCTTCGGTTGCGATCTTCTCGGCTGCAATGTCTTCGGGTTTAAGTTCCATCCCTTCCTTCTGGGCGGGTTCGGTCTGGTCGCGTGCATCCTCGTCGCGCTGCTCGCTTCGTTCGTGATCCACGAGAAGGGGTGCGATTTGGCGGGGCTTACGCTTAAAACCCTGGCGAAGAAAGACAAGTGAAAAAGAGGTGCTTTTGAACGCAGTCTTCAAGGTTTCCCTGACTCTGCTCCTGGCTCTGGCGGCGGGTTTGCAGCCTGCCGTCGCTTCGCGCGCCTACGGCGCCCGCGGCAGGTCTGATCCGCGCGCCGGCTCTGCCGATTCAGGGCGCACGCTGCCGGGCGAATTTACCGCGACGGCGGTCTCGCGCACGACGAGTGCCACCTTCAGGCCCGTAAGGACGTCACCCGTTCAAAAGGGCGAATTCAAGGTCGATCTTGTTGTTATAACATTCCCCGATTGCGAAACGCCCGACCCGCAAGATGTCAAGAACTCCTTGGGCTCGCTGGGCGGTTCAACCTCCATCGCCGACTATTTCAAGGATTATTCCCAGGGCATCACGTGGCCGGTTCTCGATGTCTATCCCGTCGTCTATGAGGCGCCGAAGCCCCTGGGGTACTACTGCCGCTACCATGTCCGCAACAACCTCATAGGGTATAAAAGCGGCGGAGATGCGCGTGCGAAGCAGCTCAGGGAAGATGCGCTCAAGTTTGTCATGCGCAAATCGAGCCTTTCAAGGAAAGGCGCGTATACATGCTTTGTGTATTGCAAATCCCTGAAGAACGATCCTGAGCTGCGCGAGAGGCTTCTTCGTCCGTCCTATCCGCCCAAGCCGACGCCGGACGAGCTTGCGAGCGGCAAAATCGACCGGCTTGAGATCTACGCCCCCAAAGTCCACTGGGCCGATCCCTTGTGGCCTAATTCGCTTCCCCAGGTCGATTACCCGGCAGACGGCGGGACGCTCGTTCACGAACTTGGCCACGTTCTCGGAGCGCCCGACTTCTACCATGCGAGCGAAGAGCACGACGGCGTCGAAGGCTCTCCGAGCCTGCCATGGTCCTACGGTCCTACCGGCATGGCCTACTGCCGCTATATCTACAACGCGTTCGTGCCCGCCGCCGCGTATCCAAAAGTTTCCGCGCCCGGCGACTATACGCTCAGTCCGCGTTCGTCGCGCTTTCCGATGACCGGGGCCGACTCCAGACCTCCGCTCGGGCTTTTCGTTCCCTCAAGCCATCCCAACTACATTTTCTGCATCGAATACTGCAACGACGAACGGCCGCCGGTCGGCAACGTTTCCGCGAACGGCCTTCTGGTTCATGTCATCAATGTCACGATGACTTCTCCGATGATGGGACCTCCCGATCTCTGCTATACGTACCGGAAGGGCGACGCTGACATGAAAGGCCTCAGCAACGGCAACGCCTATTTCACGCCGGGAGACAGGTTCGATCACGAAAGCGATCCGAAAGCCGTTCTTCCCAATCTTCTTCCCGCCGGAATCGAGATAACGAACATCCGCTTCAATGAAGACAAGACGTGCACCTTCTCGCTCGCGATGCCGAAGGTCGCGGCTACGTCGGCCGAGCTTAATTATTCGCTTCTGCCTCAAACCGAAATGGTCTCCGTCGGTGAGGCGACGCCGACGTCGTTCCGCGCCAGAATGAACGTCCGCTATCGCGGCGAACCGCTTTTGACGGAATATGGCTTCTGCTACGGGCTGAGAAAGAATCCCACCGAAAGGACTGGGGCGACATTCCCTCTCTTCCATCGCGACAGATACGACGCGAGAATTATCGACCTGAAGCCTGGAGCGACGTATTACGTGCGCTCCTACGCGCGAAGCGCCAGGGGTATCCGCTACGGAAACGACGAGATGTCGATCACTCTGCCCAAGGATTACGCCGGCGGCGAGCCGGTTGCGCTCTTCGGCCGGTCAGACAGGCTTTTTGCGAACTGGTATTACGAGAGATGGTATTTTGGCGAAAAAGGCGGCTTTTACGTTTCTTCAAATCCGCTTCTGGCTTTTATGTCGATCGCCAACTACTACCGCGTTGCGCCCGGGGCGGCGCCGCAGGCGAGACGGTCGACCTCGCGCCAGTTCTCCCGGTCTGCAGCTGGCCCGATAGACATGGCTCGAGTCCATTCCAATCCTGCAGAAACGCGTCCTTCATTCAGAATGGCAGAGGTCGAGAAGCTCCGCACGGCGATTGAATCGCTGCTCAAGGATGCCGGGTTCTCACAGGGTCGCTTCAAAACAGAGGAGGAATCCGACGCGAAGGCCCAGGGCAGGACTTCGGGCCGCTATGGTTCATCTGGCTCAAGACGCGGCGCCAAAGCCCCGAAATTCGGAGAGAATGCCGCGTGGATCGGGAGATGCGCGAAAGCTCTCGGGATTTCGAATCCAGAAGACGTTTTCGTTTCGTGCAGAACCGAGGCGGAGCTTCTTGCCCAGTCTGCGAAAATCCGCGAGTGGATCTTGAGGTCGCAGCCTGTCATGGTCGTAAGAGAGAACGATTCCATGAGGGATGACGAATCTGTGCTCTGGCCGCTCGACATAGCGATCATCGACGGCATAGGCAGGAATGACGGCGAGTTTCACGTCGTCTACCCCAATGGCTTCGATCGCGGCGACAGGAGCCGCGTCGGAGGCTTTGTAGATCTGAAGGAAATCCTTTACAGGACCGAGGATGCAGTCTTGATGTTTTACCGCCCTGGAGATTCAACCACAAAGAAGAGATAGTCATGAAAAAGATCCTTTGCCTTTTGCCGGTTTTTTCTGCGCTTTTTTCGTTCGCCTCGCCCGTTCCCGCCGATGTCCCCGAGTTGATGAGGACATTTTCCGGCGATGAGATAAAATCAAGGCTCGACTGGGAGCGTCTCCGGGCGCCCGAGATACTTGCGAAATTCGAGTCAGAAGTCTTCGGCCGCAGACCCGGGGAATTGTCGGACGCCAGCAGGGTTTCGTTCGAGCTTCTTGATGCGCGCGAGGCGATGGACGGGAAGGCGATCCGAAAAATGGTCCGCTGCCGTTATAAAGGATCGGCTGGAGATTTTTCATTCCCTTTCACCGTTTTCATTCCGAAGTCCGACTCTCCCGTCGCCGCATTTGTCTTCATCTGCAACCGTTCGCCCGAAAATGTCGATCCTGACAGGGTCAGGAAAAGCGAGTTCTGGCCGGCCGAGGAGATCGTTTCGCGCGGATATGCGACTGCAACTTTCCTGTTCTCCGACGTGGCCGCCGACAAGTCCGAAGCCGGATTTGACCAGGGAATCTTCTCTGCCGTCGAAAAGTCCTCTCAACGGAACGACGAGTCGTGGGCCTCGATATCGGCTTGGGCCTGGGCGGCTTCCCGCGTGATGGACTGGATCGGGACCGAGTCGCTGATAGATTCCGGCAAGGTCGCCGTCGTCGGACACTCGCGTGGAGGCAAGACATCGCTTTGGACGGCGGCCACGGATCGGCGTTTTGCGATGGCCTGCGTCAATAATTCAGGTTGCAGCGGCGCCAAGCTTAATCATATCGCTCTTCCGCAATCCGAGTCGATCGGTCAGATAACCGGTAAGTTTCCCCATTGGTTCTGCAGGAACTATCTGCGGTATGCCGGCAATGAGATGAAAATGGATTTCGATTCTCATCAGTTGGCCGCTCTGGTGGCGCCTCGGCTTTTGGCGATTTCAAGCGCCAGCAAAGACCATTGGGCCGGTCAGGAGGGGGAGTGGTGGTGCGCCAAACTTGCCTCGCCGGCGTGGGAGCTTTACGGTAAAACCGGCCTGAATGCCGATAAGATGCCGGAAGTCGGGCAAGCGCAGCAGGAAGGTTCTGTTTCATACCATTTCCGCCAAGGCAAGCATGATTTGACGGTCCATGATTGGAACCGGTATATGGATTTCGCAGACAGGCACGGCTGGAATTTGAGAAAGCCGAGCGTCGCCAGCAGGTCCGCAAGCGCCGCAGCGACGGTGGACTTCGCCAAGGACATCGGCAGGATGCGCCCCGAACTTCATTCTTCGGGCTACGGGCCTCAGATATGCTCCTGCTCAAAAAGGACCATCGACGAATTGAAGTCGATGGGGTTCAAGGCGTCGCGCACCCATGACTGGTCGCTGCTGAACCCCAACCAGCGCGTCTGCGATTATTTCCAGATGTTCCCCTTGATGCACCTCGATGCGACAAAGCCCGAGAATTATTGCTTTGGTCCGACGGATTATCTCCTCAAGCGCACCCGCGAAGAATTGGGGCATGACGTGTTCTTCCGCCTGGGGACATCCATCGAACATTCCGGGCCTGATGTACATTTCAACACTCAGATTCCCGACGACTTCGACAAGGTTGCCGAAATCTTCGCCGGAACGATCCGCCATTACAACAAGGGGTGGGGGAACGGACATCACTGGGACATCAAGTACTGGGAGATATGGAACGAGCCCGACAACATGAACTGCATGTGGTGCCTTCCGGACGGTGACGGCGGCAAGGGCGCGACGCCGGAGGAGCGCATGGCGGATCTTCAGCGCCGCGAGACGCTGAGGAGGGAACTCTTCGTGAAGTTCTTTGTGACTTGCCTCAAGAGGATCAAGAGCGAGTTTCCCGACGTCAAGGTCGGCGGTCCCGCCCTGTGCACATGGCGCGACGACAAGGAGCCTGTGATGGCGGACGGTGCGCCGAGCGCATGGACGCGCAAATACCGCAACACGAGCGCGTACTTCAGGGCGATTCTTTCGGCGTGCAAGGAGGCCGGCGTCGCGCCGGACTTCATTTCATGGCATTATTACGGCAAGAACCCCGACGATGTGATGGCCGCGATCTCCAAGGCGCGCCGTCTCTGCGACGAGATGGGCTTTCCGGACTGCGAGCTGATTCTCAACGAGTGGCATTACCGCGCCCGCTCGTGGGGCGAACTCGGTTCACCCGATCCGAAGGTCCGCCATTCCGTCTGGACGGGACCTGCGTCACACAACGGTATCGATTCGTCCTGTTTCAACCTGACGCTCCTGTCGCGCTTTCAGACTTCCGCGCTTGATCAGTCTTTTTACTACGGATGCAAGA
>JAEIGA010011561.1_pt1 | contig 13402 bp, 18 predicted proteins | sample 9270691 | NCBI WGS metagenome assembly JAEIGA01 (sample SAMN17057246, study PRJNA624740) | gut metagenome | biome: biome; isolation source: fecal sample | host: Bos grunniens | place: China: Xizang | collected 2019
ATCACCGCTCAAGATCATAACGAATCAGAAGAAGGACTGCTACAAATGCAAGCAGATCCTCCGGGCAATTTCAGAGGCTGTATTCAAGGCTACACCTAAGCAGCTGGAAGCCTCAAAGAAGAGGGTTGCGGAGTTCAAGGAAAGCATACCTAAAGGACAGATGAAGGTGGTGGAGATCGAGGATAAAATCATCGACAAACTTCATCTTTCAAGACAGGTGGTGAAAGGCTGGTGTTCGCATCCATTCAAGTTCGTGCTTGAAAGGAACAAGGCTATCATCAACCTTCAGAAACTCTTTGATAAAGCCACATATTATGGCTGGGCTGAAGATGAGACTGTGCTGATCAACGGTGCTATGAAGCCAAAGCATCCGGATACAAGGTACTGGCTTTATTACAAGGTCGTGATCAATGGCGAGGAAGCATACATCTGCATCAAACGACTATATGACGGCAGATATGTGCCTTACTGCTTGGATGACCAGCGTTCTTGGCACGACACTGCTCCGAAAGTGAAACAGGAACTTCCTCCGGAGTCATAAAATGAAAACCACCTCAGAAGATTGCAGGTAACAACCTGGTCTATGAGGTGGCTTTCAAACATCAGTATGATCTGATGTCACCGCAAATATAATGATATTTTTTGAATTACAAACAATACGCCTGTTTTGAAAGTTTGAACGCACTTTGAAAACAGCCTTAAAAACACCGTTCAAATGGCTGATAAGATTGAAGACGATATAAAGAGATTTGTCCGGCAGACGCAGGAACTGGTACAGCGCAGACTGCCTGTGGCCGTTGGCCGTCTTGCAAAGAGCCACTTTCAGGAAAACTTTGTCAAGGGAGGCTTCGTCAATAACGGGATCAATCCTTGGAAGCCAGCCAAGCGACTATCTTCAGGAGGTACAGATGCGGATTCGCAGTACCCGACACTTCTCTCTTCAAGGAAGCACCTGTATAGTTCCATCGGCTACACTCCGGGAATGGCCAAGGTCACGATATTCAATGATGTCATATATGCACAGATCCACAACGAAGGCGGTACTATCCCTGTCAAAGTAACGCCCAAAATGAGGCGGTTTGCGTGGGCCAAGTATTACCAACTCGCAGGAGAGTCCAAAAGCCCCGGAAAAGGCAAGAAAAGGGGCAAACAGGGCAAGTCTGAAAGCAACATCCCGGAGGAAGCCCTGAAATGGAAGGGATTAGCCCTGACAAAGAAGACAGAACTCAGCATAAACATCCCGAAAAGGCAGTTTATGGGAGATAGTGCTGAACTGGATGTAAAGATCCAAAACTACATTGAAAAGGAAATACTCAAAATATTAAACTCATAAAGATATGGAAGAACTCTATCTCTACATTGCGGAAAGACTGGCAAACGAAGTTCCCGGTCTTGTGACCATTGACGAAGATACAGGACAGCTCATCGAGACCGGAGATCAGTATCCGGTACTCTTTCCCTGTGCCCTGATAAATGTTGCAGATATCCAGTGGGAGTCTGACAAATATGCTTCTGAACAGCGAGGTGACGTAACCGTTACGGTCAAGAACGCCTTTAGTTGCTATGAAGATACACACCTCTCATCACAGCCTTCAAGAGATGGATTCGTCCGGCTGAAGGAGAGGAACAGGATGCATAAGAAGATCTGCAAGGCTCTGCACTGTTACAACTTCGATCAAGACACGATGAGCGAACTCCGCAGGCTTTCCACAAGGTGCTACACCCTGTTCGGGAATGTCAAGGTCTATGAATCAACCTTTGCTCTGAAGATCACAGAAGATCTATTTGACGACTAACTTCTTCTGCGCTTTGGTCATCCGGGAAGGCTTGCTTACAGGCTTTGTCTCTTCCAGATGATCAGCCCCGGCTTTGATCTGATCACGAATGATACGCAGGATCCTGTCCTCTGACAGAAAGAACTCCTCTTCTGATAGGATGGTGATGACATCGTCAAACCTTCGACGCTGGGTTTCCGTCCAATAAAGCCACCTGTTGTAAATGGCTGCGTTTCGTTTGGCTATCAGTTTATTCCGTCCTCTTGACATTCGTTCAGGTATTTACGCAAAAGTAGGGAGAATCACACGATTCTCCCTACCAACTTGCTAATATTAAGATATTTTAAGTTACTCGGCCATTTTCCGGGCAGTATCCCAATCCGGCTGCATATTCATCAGTAAGATGGCCAGCTGCGGAAGTCCATCATCCGGCAGTATGTCCGGGCGCAGGACACTGAACACATAGGCGATCTCCTCCTGCAGCGCAAGGTAATTCTCCACAGGGTTAGTGCCTGTGCGGATATCTATCTGATACCTGTCTTTTTCAAACCTTACCATACGCACCTCCTATTGTTCCGCTACAAGTCTGACCTTGGTCGATTCCTTCAGAAGTTGTCTGAACTCTGCCATAAACTGGGCCTTCTTCTCGGCACTGCGCACCTCCATAATGTTTGCATACAACTGAAACAGATCTCCCTCTGTCACAAGATACCTTTTCCTGAAGTCGTTACGCTTTGCCATAGCCGAAGAGGGTGTTTTCAGGTGCAGCACCCAAGACTGGCTGCAGTTCAGTCATCGTCTGTCTCATCCGGAACACTCTTCTTGAGACGGCCAAGAATCGGCATATCTCTTCGCTGGCAAAGAGCAAACGCCCGATCTTGACAAACTGGCCCGGATATCGGCTTCTCTTATCGTAAAGCGATCCCACGCTCTTGTACCCCAGCTTTATTGCCATTTCGTGGAAAGGGTACATCCTGCGGTCATTCACTACTTGACACGCCACATCCGGAAGGACAGAATATGATCCTGTCTTCCGCAGTTCCGGCAGCACCTCAGATGTCACCCATCTGCGGAACACCTTTGCCTCAGGTTTGCGTGACAAAAAGCATAAATGGTAGAGTCCGGATTCGTTCACAAGGATCATCCTTTGACGGCCTGAGGGTGTCGGCATTACCGACACCCTTGATTCATCTTCATCAAGGCGTGATACCGCATCTCTGTTGTTTGAAATTGACAAGCAGCCACAGACATCGGCTGCTACAAAATAAGGAATACCATCGAGGACGATTGTCCTGATCTGAGTACCGTTGAAAGTGTACTCCATTGGCAGTAAGTTGCCAGCTTCATTCTTTCGGGTCTGCATACTGAAAAGAATTAAAGTTGTTAATAAAAAAGCCTCCGTGCTGCAGACCCACATACACAGAGGTATATCAGTACCGTTCCAAACGGCTCACGAAGGCTCAAATTCTCATTTGACACCTCTCGACTATGAATATGTAGGTCTGCGAGGGCAAATGTAAGAATAAATTTTCAAAGAACTCAAATCTTTTTGGGAACTACCGCCCCGGTCAAGAAGGCGGTAGTTGCTTATAGGGCTTCCATCTTCTTATGGATATCCGCTATCTCGTCTCGGATCATCTGTGCTATCCGCTCATTAAATCCCTTCGGCAGAGGTACTCTCTTTGAATCTTTCCCGTAGTGTGCTGCCACCTCTGCGTGGCATCCCTTTTCCACGAACAGATCCAGTGCTTCCTCCAGTTCCTCTACATCCTTTATGAGACGTTTGATCGTAAAGATGTTTTTAGGATCCATATCATCCGGAAATTATTTTGTCATCCTCCAGCAGTTGCTCCATTCTTTCAACAGCCTTTTCACTGCTTTCAAACTTCTCATAGACCTTCCACGCAGAATCACTAACCCATATCTTGATCCGGTGGTAGTATTCATCCAGTCGCAGGATCTTGAATCCGGCTGCTGCAATCTTATCCTTGAAACTCTTTCCGTCAGCATCAAGCACTTTAGGATCATCTTCCTGCATCTTCTTCAAAGCCTGATCTCTCTGCTTCTTGGTCTTGAACTCATAAGCCTTATCCCACCAGCTCAAGACGGAACTGCCTATGTACTCAACCTTGAACTCTTCGATCACTGGCATTGCCGTACTGGCTTTCAATACCTTAAATCCGGCTTTCACAACCTTTTCAAAATTCTCCATATCTCACCCTCCTTATTTAATCAGCGCAGAGATCTTCTGCCATTATATGCAGATCGGATCCCAGTTCCATAAGGATATCCTTCTGCTCCGCTTCTGACTGATCCTTGATCTTCTCAAGGATGTAATTTCTCAATTCTTCAACCATAACTACTGACATAAGTAAATTATTAATGCAACAAGTAAGAACAGGATGACAATGCAGAAAGGTATCCAAAGCGGAGCTGTAACCCACCACCACGACCAATGATTGTTCCTGTAAGTTTGAGGATTAAGAATATCAAAAAGAGAACTGTTGATATTCTGACTCCTCCGGATGCGCTATTTGACTTACTCATCCTGCCCTCCTTTTTCTATATCCATTTTTGACAAGGACAGAGGGAGAGTGTGCTTTACACCGTTCTCATCCCTGTAGGAAATGGAGATGAACTGGCTTGTTTCCTGTGGCCTGTATGAATCCTTGATGATCCTAACGCCCTCGATAAAGAGCGGATCACCGAACTCATTTGCGTGTTTCTCAAGCTGGACTATTGAGGAAAGTTTCAGGTTGCCTTTCTTATCCTTGGCCAGCAGTTCCATAATGATCTTGTTCTGCTTCGCTCCGTTCTCATCCTTGGCAAGGGACTTCATATAGTCCTTGATCTTGGCAATTCCGGCTTCTGCATCGTCCGACCAGCCATCCACTGTGCGATATCCCATAGAAAGGGTTATCTTGCCGTCAGAGGTTGTGAAGGTGTTGCTGTGACGATCCAGTTTGGTATCGTACAGGGCTTCCTTGATGTCAACGATTGCATCCTTTTCTTTGAAGAGGATGTTCTTGACTTCATTCAATTTTTTGCTCAAAGGCATAAGCATCGCTAAAGCCCTTCTTACGAAGTCATCAACGGATCCCTTGTAGGCGTTGACCTCATCTTCTCGTTTCTGTTTCTCGGCACGTTCCTGAGCCTCAAGCTGGGCCAAAAGTTCAGCCCTTTGTGCTGGTGATAAATTAGTGATGTCCATATCTATTGGAGTTGATATATTCCATTCTTCATTTTGCAGGTTGTTCAGACTCGAACTGAAACAGGATCTTCCTGTGCTATGCCGGATTGCTCCAGCCCTGCCAACCCCCAAGAGTTTTCCGGTATCAGCGCCCATCTCCGATCTTGGAAAGCCTCTCTACTCAATATTAACTAATCAAACATTTTTATGACATCTATTTTCCGGGCGTTGTGAGTGGCCGAGGACTCGAACCTCTAAGTGCGTTTTGGCTTGCAACCTGTGGATAAAACGCTTGTAATATGCCTGTCGCCACCCATCTTCTCTGTTATCTTACCATAGGCTCACCTCCTTTCTTTTAAGCCGTTTATAATCCTATAGTGTGTTTACGTATTCCCTGAGTTCCTCCTGATAAATCTCCCTCTCCTCATCTTCAATACGCCTTAAATCTTCATACAAATCTTTATCAAAGATTGCATCAATTGCACTCTGACAAAGTCGCTGCAATTTGTTCGGCTCGACTGCATCAAGTTCCACCTGTCCGAGTCCGTTCCACTTTGCCGATCTGCTGTCTCCATCCTTGACCGGAGCCGGAGGAAGATTCCACGCAAGCACCTGACTTTCCATTAATGCGACTCTGCGAACTTCGACATTGGTGCATCCAAGATTCCAAAGGTTTTCCTTGATTGCTCTCGGAATATCCTCTCCGGATGGATCGTAATCGCCAAAGTATAGGATGATCGGTTTCTTTCCCTCTGATTCGGCCTCAATGAATCGCTGTGCTGCTTGATGAAGGAATGTCAAGGACGGATAACCTTTGCAAGCACCAAGGGCAATCCTGTTCCTTGAACATATTGGCTGGAACACTCCCTGCAGAGCCTTTTTCTCAATGAAGATCTCAGGGTAGTACTCTTGATTCTCCCATCTGTTCTTGAAGTAGTATTCCATCCAGTCGTTAATGGATCCTTTTGCCTCTTCAATGGAAGCCTGAAGATCTGTTGTTTTCCATCGGGTCTCTCCGACCATAGATCTATCAAGATCCGAGAATGTATCAAAGTCAACAAGCCCTTCCCATCTTGCATCAATCATAGCATTGACCACTCTCTTATAGTGACGGAGGCTGTTTGTCATTCCGATGGAGACCAACTGATAGTGCAATCCTCTCAATGTCAGGATGCCTTTTGCGTAACGTGACACTATGTCAAGCGAGTTCTCAGTTATCCACTGCTTTGTGAAAATATCCTTTGCCATATTAACTTGGTAATTGATTAGGGTTTATAAAAATCGGTATTGTCCTCAGTGGCTTTGGCTGTTCAGTCCGCTTCTTCCTCAGTATTGCTTCCAGTTTCGGTATGAGTTTCCTTAGTTCCTCAAGGGTCAGGAGCCCGAACGGCTTTCCGGCTATCTTGGGGCTGAGGCAGTAGTTGTTAACGGCTACCATACAATCGTCTGAAGTATCTACTCCAAGTTTCTGTAGTCGCTTGAGTACTCCTGATCTCAAGTACCGCAGTTCCGATCTGAACTCTTCTTTGCTCATCCCGGCTGGTCTGCCGGACTGGAGGCAGTCACACATCTCTTCGTACTCATCCTCGGTCATTTCCCGGAGGGAGTCTGTACGGCCATCGGTGAACTGGCTGACCAAGGTCTCTTTGTGCTGGCTCAGGTCTATGTGCTTCTCTTTAGCAATGGCATAGAATCTTGTAAATGTTCTTTTCTTTTTCATATCCAACCGTACCATTTCCAGAACGCCTTTTGAACATCATACCAGTAGTCTGCACCCTCATCTGTAATGCACCACTTGAAGGCATCCATTATTGTTTCCACTCCGTGATTGCCGGACATTATACCTTCTACGAATTTCAGATCATAGAAGTGCTGCTTTCTGCAATGATCGTAGAACTTATCAAACCACTTCTGTTTTTTAAGCCACTTTTCTATCTCACCCGGTGTTCTCATTTCCTCTTCTTATTTGATTGTTTCCGGCCTTCCCAGTACTTCTCCGCACCCTCTTTCCATATTGTGAATTCTCCTGTCTCCCCGAAGGATCTGCCCTTTGTTATAGCCTTGTAGCCTTCGATCCATATCTTCTGATCTGCAGCATACATTATCTCTTTGGCTGCTGCCTTGTAGGGCTGTTTGCCTTCGGCTTGGGAAATGAAGATCAGCATCTTGTTTTTGTGCTTTTCCCGGAAAGCCTGATATTTACTAAAGTTGATTCTTGTATATTGAACGGAGTCCACGATGGCCACATCAGCAGATCGCTTCTGAGACAATTTGGCATCCAGTTGCTCCAAGGTCATCTGATCATCTATCTGAAACTTGTTGCCACATTCAGCAAGACCGTGACGACGGATCTTCTGCTGCATTGTGTATCCTGCGCCTTCCTCCTTGGATAAGAACAGGACTTTCAGCCCGGCATCAAGGCATAGGCTTTTGATGAGCTGGAGGACAAAGGAGGTCTTTCCGTTTCCTGAGTTTCCCCAAATGAAGACTGTAGCAGACTTCTCGATCTCACCGATGCAAGCCACAAGTTCATCACTCAAACGAATGACCTTGAATGTCTTTTTCAGAACTGTGTTTCCTGATTGTGTCCTTCCCATTGAGACTCCTTTATAGTTTTGATGTAATTGCTATTCTCTTCATCTTGTGGATGGCCTTCTTGACCCTTCGCATATCGAACTCCACCATATCCGTATCCTTCTTTTTACCCATATTTGATCTTGAGTATATTGAATCTTTGATCACAGCACTGATATGTTCCTCATCAGTCAGACCGTTCGTCCGGCAGATCGCATTGACTTCGTGGCTGGAGATAGAGGTAATCGGCACGAACTTCCTGCAGAATCGTGAGTGCAGTTCGTCATATCCCTTTTTGTCGAGCCTCAGCCCTCGTTCCATTCTCCTGATGATGTATGGTGTAGAGAGGAAGACAATACCGCACTTATCCTCAAGGGCGTTGTAAAGAGTGATGAAGTAATACATTACAGAGTCGGTCAGTTTGTCGCCTTCATCAAAGATCAGAAGAGGTCTTTCCCTTGTGATGAGTTCTGCAGAGATGGCGTATAGGATCTCTCTCACCTTCAAACCCTCTGTCCTGATTCCGATGACCGTTGCAAGATCCCTGACAAAATCCGACTTGTGCATATCTTCCGAGCAAGGCAGATAAAACACATTCTTATGGCTCTGTGCATATATCTTTGCTGCTGTGGTCTTGCCGATACCAGCAGAGCCAACCAGCCAAGATACATTCTGATATTGCTGGGCATCATTAAGCAGAGTCTCGACATCCTTGAACGCTGCTGTTGAGCATATTGTCCAGTCCTCAGTTTTGGCTGAGTCTATGTGCGACATTATGGCGTTGAACATCGTGTCGCTGATGCTGTCAAACTTGCCGTTAATGATCGAATTGATCGTTCCGATGCTGGCTACTCCCTTGAGGGAAGTCGCAGCCTTTGACTGGCTCGGATACTTAGATACATACTGGATGAGCCTGTCTCTGATCTCCAGCTTTCTTTCGTGTGTCATTTGGTGTCCCATAATATTGTGTTTTATTAGTGTTAGAGTCTGTTAAGTATTGACAATGGATCATAGTCGGCATTGCTGGTCGCCTTGGTATATTCCCCGATGGCAATTGGCTCAGATTCTTCCGGAATGATCACAGCTATATTGTCAGCGAGTCTTTCAAATTCCTTTTCAGATATACCCTTAAGCCTTGGAGTCCGGAGTCCGAGCTGTTCAGGAGCAACACCGTGTTCCATCTCCAGCTGGCTGTTCTCGATCTGCCTTCGTACCCTTTCGGTCTTGATGGATTCATCGTTCATTCTCAGGAATGCTGCCTCTCCTTCCCTCTGCTCCTGAATGTTCCTGTGTACTGTTATGTAAGGGTAGGCAGTTCGCTCATACCTCAATCCCATAGGAGTCATCTCATAAAGAAGGGCCTCATTCATACTATTAGGGTCAAACTTCAGATAGAACTCACGACCTGTATTCTCCCTTCTCCATTCATAATCCGGCTTGCCATCAGCGGTGAGTACTTCGTATGAATACTTCTGATTCCTGTATTGAATGGTGATGCCGTCGGCAGTGAAAACACTTGGTGCTTGAGTCTGAATCCAAAACAGATCCACCATATCAATTGCAGAGACGGCCTCTGTCTCAGGATTGACTGATGAAGCATACATCTGATCTCTGACAATACCTGTCACGTGGTGAGGTCTCGAGTTCCATTCTGCTCTATATGCGTGATATGCCTGAATGACCTCTTCACGAGTATAAAGGGATTCTTTGTTAGCCTCAATGAACTCCCTGTTGATCTTCCATCCCGATTTGGATGATATGTTTGATCCGGTGAATCTCCAGTCGTGAGACATCACATATTTCTGAAATCTATTAAAGGTGTTCTCGATTGTCTTTGAAGGGCCGTTATATGGGGCTGTAGGTCTTGACACCCTGCAGATCTTCTCAAAGAATGCCTTTGCTATCTTGGTGTTCTGACCGCCCTGATTATCGTACACGATCTCATACGGCTTGTGGCCGGATGTTTCAATTGCCATTCTGAAGGCGTTGTATTGCAGATCAAATGTCTCGTGAGTACCTATGGCACAGCCGAGGAGGGTGTCACTGAATGCATCTGCAACCTCATAGACATACAGAGACTTGACAACGGTTTTTCCGTTTTCAAATGCCCTATAAAACAAGTTCATTTTTGTACCATCACCATACCAAAGCGAATCACGCATTGATGGCATCTGTGTCTTATTCCTCCTTGAGAAGAGTTGCTTCGCAGCCAATTCTCCATATACTGCATCGTACCATTGAGGCTTGATCTCAGGTCTCTCAAGGTATTGGGTCAAGGCTGCTACCGAATTGAGTTTTTTCCAGCCCTTTTTGTCAGCAATGGCATTAAACTCCTCAAGGATCTCTTTCGTGGTATAAACCGGAACTCTGCATCGACGTAAAGCGATGATCTGCCTTCCTGCTGCTTCTGTGATCTTCAAAGTGTTGCTATTACAGAACTTCTTTGAGACCAGGCACTCATATCCGGCAGCCTTATACTCCCTGAGTTTGTCTCTCAGGCGAGCTTCGCTCTTTGGCAGGGTGTGGTGTTCGGTATCTCTGAGTTCCTCGCACATAGCGAAGATATTTGACCAAATGACCGGGGTGTTATTGTTACAGGCTCTACGCATCGTCCTTTGAGTGTTATAGGCATCAAGCATAGCATTAAGGACACGTGCATTGACTGTGTACTCCACCTGTTTATCTTCCGGCAGATGCTCACCATTTGGCAAGATGTAATCGTGGAAGAAGATCTGGGCGTTGTGATCAAGAGGAAGATAAGTCTGTTTCTGTTCCATTATCTCTTTAGGATCACCGTATTTCTCTATGAATTTAGATTTGAATCTTAACGGCAGGGTATCAAATTCAATAAGAGCATACGATCCCAACCCCTTTCCCGGACGGAGAACATTGAAGTTCTTTTTCCTGATATTCCAGTCGTATGTTGAGACTGTCATAACCGGATCACCGTCATCAGATCGTGTCAGATCGTACTTTGTAACCGCTATTATTTTGCCGTAAAATTCCATTTTTTAAAGGTTAGATCCTGCGGTGAGACTCGAACTCGACACCCTCAGCCATTGGCTGCGCTCCACCTTTGAGCTACGCAGGAGATATATTCCTATCCAATCAATGTCTTGCAAAGAGCCTGAGCAACTTTTACGTAAGCAGGAGAAGTTGAGTCGGCATCTTTCAGATCAAAGTCAACTTTCCCTGTTGAGAAGTCCACTTCAACCGTTACATCTTTTCCTGTTTTTACATCTGTCACTTGGACGTGAACCAGTTGCCCCGGAGTACCCTTAATAACCCTTATGGCTTGGATGTCGCATACCTCAATGCCGAGTTTCCTGATGGCTTGGAAGTCGCACACCTCAGAGCCGAGTAGTGGGGGCGTTGAAATTCTACCTCCACGAATAGGTGCAGAAATCTCAATATTGAGTGTTTCGTCGTCAGCATCATAGCCTCCGAAAGTTCCTACAAGCTGGCCTCCTAAGGCTGATACTGCAATGGTGTCGCCTGTTTCAAGAAGGGCGATCTGCTTCATTAGTCTTGTTGTCTCCATATCTTTACTCTGCATAGGTGTCATTCATCTGCTGGGTCTCAAACAGGAGGCTGCCCCATTCCTTGAACTTCTCAACCTCGTACGACTTCAAGATCTTTGAGTCGTGTATGATCTCGGCCTTACCCTCTCTCCAGTATATCTTCAATTGAAAGCCGTTTGAAAAGGTTTGAATGGTCTGGTCAACCGTATTGTCCTTGTGAATGAATTGGCATTCGCAGTTAGGCACGAAGTTGCTCGGAACAACAACCTTTGCGACAACAACACCGCCCTTATCAAGGGCTGCCGTCCGGATCTTCTCGGACAGATCGCTCTTTGTAATGTAGTTCAGAGCCGACCAAACGGTTACGTGGCTGACTCCGTACTCCTTCTGAAGCTCTTTTTTCTTTTCGGTGGATAGTACGATGTATTTCATATCTCTATTTATTGATGTTTTCAATGCTGTGGAACTGGAAGAACTCTTCAAGGTAACTCTCGATCTCTTCGTATTCATCCTCGTTGGCTGAGGAAACGATAAGTGTGAGACTGTCCACCTGATAGGCTCCCGAATACTTCATTCTGTCAATGACTCTGACGAAGTCATTGACCTGACTCCATTCCGAGAAGCCAACCTCTACTTTGATGAATTTGAAGAATGTCATATCCTATTGTTGAATAAAATTTAATCCGTATCTTTGACCCGTCTTAAATTATTAAGACTTTGCAAAAGTAATTCGCAAATGCGAATAATCCAAATAAAATGCGAATTATTTTACGCACTTGCGAACATTTTACAGGGTATGACTATCAACGAGCGATTTGAACAGATCATAAAAGTCCTATATAATGGTAATAAAAGGGCTTTTGCCACTGCGTGTGGGATTTCCCCAACCGTAGTGGAAAATGTTGTAGGCACAAGGCAAGGCAAGCCGTCCTATGATGTTTTGGAGAAAATGTGCGCAAATGCGAATATAAATCCCGACTGGATCCTTACCGGGAATGGAGAGATGCTTCGTACTGATGAGGAGGAACAGAGAGGATCTGCCCAAATTCAAAATTCGTTCTCATTAAGGACGGATCGTAGGGTGGATATTCAGAATGTTCCTCTGTACGAGCTGGATGCCAGTGCTGGACTCATAGCCCTATTTGGCAATACGAGACAAGTTCCAGTAAGCCACATAAACATTCCGGATCTTCCTCCGGTTGATGGGGCTATTTATGTCAGGGGTGATTCTATGTATCCGCTTCTCAAGAGTGGTGACATCGTATTATATAAAGAGATCCCGGCTACCACATCCAATATATTATGGGGTGAAATGTATCTGCTTTCATTCACTATTGAAGGAGAGACATATATAACTATTAAATACATTCAAAAGTCAGAAGATCAGCAGAATGTACGGCTTGTTAGCCATAATCCGCACCATTCCCCAAAGGATATTCCAGCAGCATCCATACACGCTTTGGCACTCGTAAAAGCAAGTGTCCGCTTCAATACTTTGGGATAGAGATACTTTTTCCCTGTTTTTTTGAACTATAAAAGCCACTGAATTAAGACGTAATTCAGTGGCTTTCAATTTATTACAATATCCGCTAAAATGGAAATATAGGGTGCATAAAGGGTAATTATAACGCACATTTAGGTACAAAATACCGCATTTTTCTGCAACGACATTGAAATATAGCGACAAAAAAAACATAAAAAACTCCGTCTAAACCTCCGTTTAATGTATCTTTTTCGTTTTTTTACACACTTAAAAAACTCGGTTTAATACTCGGTCTTAACCTCGGTCTTATTCAAAAAAGTCAGCCTAAGGTAACCAGTTCTTACATCAGAAACAGCCCGGATCTGAAAGGATGATTTGTGGGCTTATATGGGCTTTTGAAAGGTGCGGAGCGTCTCCAAGTTCAAGATGCGTTCAAATGTTCGCAAAAAGGGCAAAAATAGCCCCTGTAACGGGCTGGCACAGGAATTTTATATATCGGGTAAAGAAAAGAAATCGCCCTCAAATTTGGCCGTTTTTGGCAAAACCTGAAGGCGATGTAACATATATTTGAAAGGGGCTGTTCAAAAAATCGGGCAGATGTTATAAGGATGTTCTATAAAGCCACATTTCGTTTTAACGATGCACCCGGCTATATTTCACCTCTAACTCTCCACACTTCAAAGACTTACACACTCACATACCTCATCTTACACTATCACATTTCGTTTTATCCCCCATACATCCGAGAAATCAATCACTACAACTTGACCATCAGCGCGGATATTACTTCTAGGGTATGCCTGCATAATAGCACCCTTGATAGCTTGGAGCAATCTTGATTGTCCATTGCCTTTTATGA
>JAEIGA010011562.1_pt1 | contig 13402 bp, 9 predicted proteins | sample 9270691 | NCBI WGS metagenome assembly JAEIGA01 (sample SAMN17057246, study PRJNA624740) | gut metagenome | biome: biome; isolation source: fecal sample | host: Bos grunniens | place: China: Xizang | collected 2019
ATTCTTGACTTCGTTCTTTTTCTTCCAAAATTGCAGGCCGTGCAGAATCTATTACAGCAGTGAACACAAACCCGGTAATTCCTATACAAGTTATCGCTGCCGAGTAAAAACCTGTTTCTGCTTCGCCGACCATAAGCTTAATCATGATTCGGTCTGTATGCTGAAATACCATAACCATTAAGCTTGGAAGGATATAATATTTACTTCGAAAGAATAGCTCTTTTCCTATTCGCCAATCTATTGACAAGCGTTGTCCGCCTACCTTTTTATATATGACCATCAAAACAATCGAAATCAAAAGATAATCTATTACATTTGAAAAAGCAAACCATATAACGCTTTTTTGAGTCACAAGCAGGTAAATCTTATATAATGATACAACAATATAAGATATAAGAGCGGCAACAGACGGATATTTTGACAGCAGTTTCGCTTGAAACCAATACTGAGTCATTTCGGTTGCATTGAACAACAAAGTAAAACTATACAATATGCAAACTAGAATTGTTTCTGTCTCACCTGCATTAGTTGTCATCACAAATGCGACCGAACCTACCATACAAAAAACACTTGAAATAATATTAAGCACTAACGAGGTTCCTAATATTACGCCTTCCCTGTCCGGAGTTTTTACAAATTCCTTAACAAGTGTATCTTTAAGACCTAACTGCATAATCGGCACTGCAAATGCTACTACCGATGACACATAGCTTATTATACCGTAATTGGACGGACCCAGATATCTTGCTGTAATTAATCCGATTATTAAATTAAGTATGGATTGTATGATTTTACATCCAATTATCCATCCTGCATTTTTAAATATACTGTTTTTCAAGTTTTCTCCTTTTAAAAAGCTTCATACTTTTCGATTGGCTTTTATCTGTAATACTTTAATCGAACCGCTATCTTATAAATCGGATATAATCCATGCTTAACAATCCATGCCAATTTCTTATGGTGTTCATTGATTGGTTTATGATACTTATATAATTCTTTAACTCTTTTTATACACATTTCCTGCAACTGTTTATATTTTTTATCGACAGTACTGCACAACACATCTAAAAACTGCAGGTTGGTTCTTGCTTCCATGTTATAAACACAATCAATATATTGAGGATATTCAACAGAAACAATCTCTTTTTTTCTGTCGCAAAAATATAGCATTGATAAATATTTATCCGAAAATGTTTGTCTGGAAGAAGAACCTTCTCTGATGTTGTACTTATAAACTGCTACGTTATGTTGAACGAATAACGGCTTTTTCATATAACACTGAAACATAAAAAAACCGTCTTCATTTATGTTCTTCCCTTCCTCAAAACATATACCTTTGATAAAATCAGCTTTAAACAGCTTTCCCCATACCGCATTCGTGTTATATCCCCCACTCATAGAAAGAAGAAGAGAATCATCCCCTTGAAAAACAGCATATGCATCTTTTTCAAAATCATTGATAATACCGTTTTTTTTATCAATACACTTTTGAGGTGCCCATACAATATCAGCTCTGTATTTGCAAGCATCATCCAAAAGAATATCTACCGCATCCGGATACAATTCATCATCACTATCTACAAACATCAAATATTCACCGCTTGAACATCTCAAGCCGGAATTCCTGGCACCTGAAACCCCTTTGTTTTCCTGATGAATAACAGTAATACGATGATCCTTCTCTGCATAAGAATCGCATATTTCAGGACATCTGTCAGGCGAACTATCATCCACTAAAACAATCTGTAAATTTGGGTACGTCTGCTTACAAATCGAATCAATGCAAGCCGGCAGATACATTTCTGTTCCATACACCGGCACAATTATACTGACTAAAGTATTTTTCTCATTCACATCTATCGACTCATTTCAAATCTTATCTCAATCAATATTAGCCACAAACTATGTGTTGCCCGCTGTGCACCGCGTGGAGGTTTTGATTTCGCACAGTTCCCTCTGAATACTCAGAGGGAGTTTATTTGATAAAATAAACAAATTCAAATTATGCAATTACTTAAGGATCATCTTACCTTCAGCGTCAAACTTATAATAACCGGCAGGAATCGGAGTGCCGTCTGCAAAAGTCTTACCCTCAACAAATCTTTCACTAAGGTAAAGTGTTAGATTTTTTGCAATCTTGTTGCCATCGTTAATAAAATAGAAATTTCCGTCAAATTCGACCAATTGATAACGATTTAACAGGATTCCATTCTTATAGATGTAATCTCCATATACACCATTTTTAACAATCATCTTACCGTCGGCATCAAACTCATAGTATCCCGTAGGAATAGGTGTTCCATCTGCAAAAGTCTTGCCTTCAACAAATGTCTCACTAAGGTAAAGCTTTGTGTTCTTTGCAATTCTGTGAGCGCCGTCATTAATGAAGTAGAAATCACCTTCGAATTCAACAAGCTGATATGCAAGCTGTTTAACATCGTTGATATAAAGGCAATCATCAATAACACCGTTCTTAAGTTCAGGAATCACCATCTTGCCCTCTGCATCAAACTGATATGTACCGGGCTGGATAGCTCTGCCGTCTGCAAAAGTCTTGCCTTCAACAAATTTTTCGCTCAAATAAAGCTTTGTATTCTTTGCTATTCTGTGAGCACCGTCATTAATGAAGTAGAAATCACCTTCGAATTCAACAAGCTGATATGCAAGCTGTTTAACATCGTTGATATAAAGGCAATCATCAACAACACCGTTCTTAAGTTCAGGGATCACCATCTTGCCTTCTGCATCAAACTGATATGTACCGGGCTGGATAGCTCTACCGTCTGCAAAAGTCTTGCCTTCAACAAATGTCTCACTAAGGTAAAGCTTTGTATCCTTTGCAATTTTAAATCCAGTGTTAATAAAATAATAATTTCCGTTGTATTCTACAAGCTTGTACTGCTTCACCATTACACCATGATCGAAGTAGTAATCACCGCTGACTCCAACATAGTCTTCAAGCCATGCACCGTTTTCATCAAACAGGTAGTAAGTCCATGATCCGCTTGCGCTTATCTGGGTTCGAGCGATACCGGTATTAGCATAAATATTATTAAAATAATATTTTTTGCCGTTAATCTCATGCCAGTGTGTTTCATATGTGCGGCCATTGATAAGCTCTCCCGCCCACCAATATGTTAAACCGACACCATCATGTTCCCATGAACCATCAACAAGAACATGGTTTTCAAAAGTGTATGTATGACCGTCTATCTCAACAACGCCATCAACAACTTTTCCGCCGGCAAGCATATAGTAGTCATTACCGTTAATGTTAAGCCAACCAACTTGTGCTTCACCATTAATATAGTAATATGTATTGCCACAATCATCACAGGTATGAATACCGTCAATATTCTTATCGAAGCTATGACCGGTAGCAGGAACGGTTGTGCCCCAGTCAAGAACAGCGCCACATCCATTATGAGAATCACACTCATGACCAAGCTTTTCCTCTGTTACACAAGCACAACCTACGCAGAATACTCTACCTGTATAGCCCGCTTCTGTACAGGTAGCTGCCTTATCAGTAGCCTCTCCTGCGATATGGAGATGCCAACTGCTCTTGTCCGCAAAATATACTTTGTTTGCTACAGAACATGACCACCATGTACCGATTTTCTGTTCGGTGTCCACCTGAATCTTCTCGCCGGAGAAATTCTCGGAAGAACCGTCTGTAAATACAACCTCACCCGCAAGAGGATTAACTATAACATCAAAGTTTGATGTTACATATTCCTGCCAGCATTCATAGGGGTCATACATTTTATTTCCGTTGAGGTCATTGTCTCCGCCTGCAGGTGGATAATAACCGGGATAATCTTCTTCATTCCACTCCCATGTCTGTATGGGAACAGATGCGAGAATCTGCTCACCCGTTGCCTCTACATCACCTGCACGCTTGATGGTAAGGTAAAGAATATTTTCGTGTGCTTTATCGGTTTCATAAGTAGTTGTGAAACCGTAAAGAGTTTCGATATGATCGAGAATCCATGTATTAACATTGTTGAGATCGAGGGTTACTGTAACCTCAGCAATCTTTTCTGTATTGTCTGCAACGATATCTACCCAATACTGTGAACCGGTAAATATCATATCTGTATCAACCTTGGGAATTACCTTAACGGTAGCATCATCACCTGTACCCTGAACATTGATTTTTCTGATAACAGACGCATAGTTACCTGCCTTGTCGCAAATAGTGAACTTAACGGTATGTACACCGTTGGTGAGAGTAGTGATTGCAACAGAAACATTGTTACCGCTGAAGCTGCATTCAACCTCATTACCGTCAATATAAGCCTTAGCTGTAGAAGCATCAAGACCCGAAGCATTTATACGCTCAGTATTTTCTGATACAGAAACGCTGAATCCGATATCATTGTAATTAGTAACGGTTGTTTCTTTACGCTGATTATTAAGGTACTTGTCCTCGCTTGTGACAGGCTCTACATATGTAACCTCTCCGAATACAGGAGCCTCTCTGTCGTCACAGGCTTCAGAATAATCTATGGTAAGATTATCAATATAGAACGCATCAGCACCCTTTACGCCGGGTGTGTTGACCCAGTTATATTCACCGCTGGAACCACCGTTGAGCTGAGCGGTAAGCTCAATATTGAAACCTGAATATCTGTTTGTGTTATTTACATCTTCGAATGCGGGAGCCTGAACAAGTGTGATAGAATCATACTCGCTCACATCGACAGAACAGTAATGCCATCCGGATTCTTCAAAATACAAAGAATCACCAAAGTTAATAGGATATGCATCAATGCTTACTTTTTCACCGTCTTTTGTTCCTTGAAGAATAAATCTGACTGCTGTACTTACTGCATCCTTGGGGAAATAGATCCAGGCACCGATAGAACTTACATTTTCATATGTAACTGTTTCGCCTGCCCATGCCATCTTTGCACCTGCCCAGTTAAGAGTAGCATAGGTATTATCGTTGTATACAGCACCTGCACCATTGCCGTCATGAACCATACCGTTCTGTGCATTAACTGCTTCACTTTCTACCACAATGTTATAGTGAGAAGTTGCCTCTGTTTTTGACCAGTTCTTTCTCTTCTGAACCTGTTCAACATACCAACTGTCGCCAAAGCCGTTTTCAAAGTCAAAGATAACCTCGGATGCCTTACCGTAAATAACCTGCATTGTTGCGGTAACAGAAGTGTTGTGAACAAGCATCGCAGTTATTGAACCGCCTGTTACAGAAGAATCATCTGTTGCCATGAGTTCAAAACCGTTGAGTGTTCCCATTTCTGAAGAACCGAGTTCCAGCGCAAAGTCTGAGTCTTTGGTAACAACATCAAAAACACCGTACTTAGCACTAAGTGAGAATGTAGATGACTTACCATTAGGAACAGTCATAGTAGCCTGGCTAAACATTATTGTGTCGGGAATAACAATATTGATCTCGCATTCGCCTACAACTTTGTCATTATATACAATCTGTGCACTTACAGTACCCGTAGTACCGTTGGATATAAATAAACCATTCTGGTCGATAGTACCGAAGGAAGAGTCTGAAAGTTGCCATACTGCATCATCAGGAATCTCAACTGCTCCGCCAACAACATCAGCACCTTTAGCTGTAAACTGAACCTGGCTGTTGGGAGTGAAATACTGAGCTTCAGTTTCTATGTTAGCACGGGCAAAAACACCATCAGAAGCAGCAGTAGAGATGAACAGAATACCGGTGGTAGTAGGACGCTCGCCACCGTCAGAGGGAGAGTTGTTAACCTTAAGCTCTTCACCGGGGCGCTGAGACAAGTAAGTGGAAGATCCGCCACCGTCACAGTTAACAGCAAAGGAACAACCAAGGTCAAGCATAACCTCAGCCAACTCATACATGGACATACCTGCAGAATAGGGGGACTGACGGCCATCATTCAACATTATCACAACGGTGCCGTCAGGCTTGATGCCAACAACGGAACGAGGAGCTGCATCGGAATGATTGGGTTTGCTGGCGTTAACATTAACACCATCCTTTACGATATAACCACTGGAACAGGGAATAACCTGATCCTCCCAACCATCGAGGTCTGCTGCAGAACGAATCTGAGGCATTTCAACCTTGGGAATATCTGCAGGTCTGGGATTGCCATTCTCGTCAAAATCCTTGTTAATAACAACAACTGAAGGGAAACCTACGTTGCCATACTCATAGCCACAGTTAGCGGGGTCGAAAAGAATCTCAGCATCGAGCATGATGAAACCAAGAGGCTCACCAACGCGGTCAGCAGGGTAGCCGGTGTACCAGCTAAGGCAGGTGTTCATAGCACCGACAACATTGCCGTAGCCGTTTGCCTCAGCCCATGCTGCCTGTTCAGACATAACGCCGGTAGAGTAGTTGCCATATTCAGGCACCATTCCGGTATAGCTGTGGGTTACCTTAACATACTCGTTGTTAAGGTCAGCTTCCATAACAAACAGAACCTGGCGGCGAGTACCGTTATCGTTATTCAGAACGATTTCAGATTCAGTAATACCGGGAGCGATGTCCCAATCTTTTTTAGAAATAAGATTGTAGTAATCGTCTGTACTGGTAGTACTGTTGATTATGTAATCATTCGCTGCTAATGCTGTAAAAGGCAGGGTAGCAAAAACACCTATTAACATAACAAAAGCAAGCAAAAACGATACACTTTTCTTGAATGTTTGTTTCATAAACTAACTCCTTTTCATATTTTTCTTCTGTTCTTTCGGATTATTCGATAAAGAACACGAAGATCGTTTCCATTATGCAATTCTGAAATATTTTTGAGAGTTTTCTTTCCTCCTTTCTTTTGTCGTTTATATACGATAAGCGATATAATTATGATGGCTTTTTTGTTTCTCAATTGGAGGATCTTTTTCATAATCCCCATATAAGCTACGTAAATATACATCATAACCTATTGGTGCCGGAAATTTCTCGCCTTCAAATTCAACTTCAACAGTATTCAAAAAAACCTCGGCAGGAATTATTTCGCGTTCACCGTAAATGCACCAAGATTTACAACCCAAATAATTGTTTGTTTTTTCAGCTTTATAGCCTGCCTTGATAATCTTTTTAATAAAGTACTTACTTCCAAACATTTTACAAAAAATCATTACGATTCCCTTAATAAAACGTTTAATCGGATTTACCGAATCCGGTTTTTTGAGTTTAGTCAAGCCAAGGCACATCATATTTTTACGGATATTTTTCACTTCTTGTTTTGCTTTTTCAAAATCATCATTCCATGCATCCAAAGGAAAAAGGTCAATATCCACACCAAGATCAACGCCATTATTATAGCCGAGTTCAACCTTTCGCGTAGTCATATCACATAATTTCGCAAAAGGATAACGATACTCTTGTTTTTTTTCATATGCAAAAAGCTGATATCTGTCATCATCTTTAAACAATGAAATCATTCTGTTGTAATCTTCACGAGGAATTAATAAATCCACATCATCGTCCCATGGGATAAACTTCTTATATTTTACAGCTCCAAGAAGAGTTCCGTTTGAAAGAAAATACCTTATATTGTTTTCTTTGCAAAACGCATCAAAAAACTTAAGTATATCAAATTCTATCTCTTTAAGTTCTTGGAGTGTTAATTCTTTCATACAGTTCTAAATACTCCCTAAATCTTTCGTTCTTATCAAATTCCTTTGCTTTGTTTATACAGGCCTCTTTTTTGTATGGCTTTTCCGTGCATATGCGAACAATTTCTTTTTCAAGTTCATCAATATCATCACATTCAACAACAGATCCACAGGTTTCATCAAGCATCTCAGGACTTCCTCCGGTACGGAATGTTAAAACCGGCGTACCGCAAGCAAGCGATTCCATGTTCACCGTAGGATAATTTTCTTCCCTCGTAGGATTGACAAAAACATCAGCCGCAGAATAAATTTCGGCAAGTTCCAGTTGATTCTGTGTACGATGGATAGATATGATTTCTTCAGATAAGCATTTGTCTGTATTGTCATTTGTACCCACAAGAACAATTCTATATTCATCGGATAGTCTGCGTGACAACTCAATGAACACATCAATGCCCTTCCGAGATTCCCATCCTAATGCTACCCCGAGAATTATCTTTTCATTTCCAATGTTGTATTTTTTTCTAAAATTGCTTTCTGTATGTCCGAAAGTACTAATATCTATTCCGTTATTTATTACTTTTACTGGGTAGTCTCGCAAAAACGACTGCTTTACTAACTCTGCAAGCCATTGTGAAGGGGTTACGATTGTCAGGTCGAGTCCTTCAAATAGTTGCTTTTTCTTTTTAAAAAGCTTACTGCTTTTATCAAAAAACCATGATTGCTCACATCTTTTAACACATTGAGCGCATTGCGTTTGCCATTTTTTACATTTATCTATATCAAAATATGTACAATATCCGGTAAATGCCCAACAGTCATGAAACGTCCATATCAACTTGATTTTCTTTCTTTTGAAAAATGTAAATAACATTTTAAGATTGCAATCGTGGCCGTGAATGTTATGCAGATGAACCAAATCGGGTTTTATTCGTTCAAGCTCATCAATCATTCTTTGGGTTGCTTTTTTTGAGTTAAATCCATAGTTGCCGAAAACTCTGGATTTCAACGCTTGCATTTTTATATAATTATCATCAGAACACTTGATTCCGTATTTATACCCGTTACTCCTGCTGCTGTAAAGGATATAATTTTCTATACTGTTTTCTGCAAGCACTTCACTGATACCGACACATATTTTTCCCGTACTTCCTATACCGCAAGTTGCATTGATTTGAACAATTTTCATCAAACTCTCTCCCAAAAGAAATGATACGGAAAAACATTTAAATTACCGGCGCTATATGCACTGATAAAGAAATATACTAAAAAGAATATAACCATTATATGTCTTCCGACAATCGCAACCTGTTCCCAACGCTCGCTTCTGGATTCAACAATTTTGGGCAAAAGCAAAGGAATGAAGATAATATAATAATAATTCATACGCATCGCAATTGTATGTAACGGTGCAAACATTTGCAAAGCAAGTGAAAGCAGCAAGAAATTTCTTAACCCCATAGTCTCTTTGTCAAGAACAGATTCATCGGGGATCAGAAACGCAAAAGCAGCAAAAGCGGCAAACAAAATTATCATCGTGTATGCACCTGTTTGCGATATACTTGCATCATAACTGGTAAATCTCTCAAGAATAAAAGCCAATATGGAGAATATCTGTCTGTTAAAAACAAAAACAAACGCTAACGCGGGAATAACAGCAATCAACCATTTTTTTGTTATTTTTGCATGATAAAGCGGGTACATAAAAATCAGCATAAACGCACTTATGTGAAACGTCATTGCTGCAAGAACGGCAATTATAAACGGAATCAGCTTTTTGTTGCGTGTAAATTCATAGGCTATAAAGCCAATACCGATAGCCAACATTTGACGGATTCCAGAAAACATCAAAACAAATGTGGACATTAAGCAAAAAAGGACAATCGTGAATGATGGGTCTACACATAATCTTTTGTATGTAGGATATATCATTGTACTGGATATAATCGCAGCAACAGCTAAAAACACTTGTGGTTCTTCCGTAAAGACCGATACTATTTTATTTAAATATGAAAACCCAAATTCAAGCGATTCTTTTCCGATATCATCCCAGTCCATTACGGAATAATTATTGAAAAAATAAATATAATTTCGAGTATCATTACCAACGCTTTCGTGACGAAGCATAACCAAAGCAGTAAGTAGCGCAAAGAAAACAAACAATGCTCTGTTGTTCTTTTTTTTGAAATCAATGTTATTTTTTCCTATCACGAAATGCTGTATCAACATTGGGACAAGAAGTAAAATATAAAATACTGTCATAAATTTATCCGTTCTCTAATCCTTTTAATAAACCCTTTATTAACATTGTTCAATTATTATCTATATAGAAGCTTTAAAATTCATATTTTTATCTTCAGATACAATGTTTTTGCCATATTCCTAATAAATGCACAACACTTATATAATTCTTTAGCAACACATTTTTTTACACCCATGGATTTGATGCGTTCAAACGCACGTTCTCCATCTAAGTTTCGTGTCTTTAAATAAGCGTTTCTGCCAAATTGAAAAAACAAATCCTCTTCTTTAGGATAGTTTTCAATCAACCAATCCAAACTTCGTTTCCAAAACATATCCTGCTCAGGGTTATGATATGAATATCCGATACTTTTAGACACTTGCTTCGCATGAACACGACCTTTAACCAACGGTTCCGGAATATAATGCACTTTATAATTTCCTGCATATAACCTGAACCACATATCCAAATCATTAAGCAAACGCAATTCTTCATCAAAACAACCGATGTCTGTAAATGCATTCTTATGCACAAGACAAGAGCACCCATGAAAATTATAGACTGTTGGCTCTGCTATCAAATAACCATTGTGGGAAAAAGAATCTACCTTGTCTGCAAATTTTCTCGATTTGTTTATATCACAAGCACGGATTATCTTTCCGTCCGCATCTATCAGATCCGATGCGGAAAAGAAAATATGCCTTGATAACTCCGTGTCATCAATATTTAATGATGTCATGTATGCGACCTGCTTTTCAAGCTTCTCCGGCACATACAGATCGTCATGGCTGAGCCAGGAAAACCATTCGCCTGTCATATTGGCAATACCCATATTCAACGCCGATGATGAACCACCATTTTCCTTTTCAAAATAACGGATTTTGTCTCCATATGACAACGCAACATCGCGAGTTGCACCATCATCTTTCGAACCATCGTTAATAACGATAATTTCTGCGTTCGGATATGTTTGCGCCAATGCAGAATCAATTGCTTCTGCAAGATAGTTAGAAGCGTCATATGCCGGAATTACAATTGAAATTTTGGGATTGTAAATCATATCTGTTCATTCAGCTTTCGTATATGAATTTCATTTTTTTTACAATTGAATCAACTGAATATTTAAGAGCCTTCCATTTATTGTCATCCCCCATATTTCTCAAATCACTCTTCAAGGTTTTTGTCAAAGAGTTCATACAATCTTCAACATTATGAGGATCGAATAAATATCCGCCATTTTTATGAATCAAATCAGTATTGCCCCTAATGCGACTGCACACAACCGGTAACCCACACGCCATAACTTCAATCAAAGATACAGATAAGCCCTCTCTTAACGACGGAAAACAAAACACATCTGACGAGTGATTAAGTTCAGGTATATCATTTCTGTATCCAAGCAAATGTAATTGCTCAGATACTCCGAGTTTTTTGGCTAATTCAAGCAAATAATCCCGATTATCTCCAACACCTGCTATAGCGTAATGTACATTCAGGTTATTCAGTTTTGCTAAGGCTTTTATAACAATCTGGTGATTTTTATTATCATTGAGTTCACCAACAGATAGCAATAAGAAAGCTTCTTCCGGTACTCCAATCTCACGCCTTTTAGCAATTCTGTCAACCTGAACATCTTTAAATCTTGACAGATCAACTCCAACACCTGGCACATAATGAACTTCCTTGGCTTTGAATTTACTTTTTGCCAATTCATAATCTTCTTTATTGATTGTGATAAGCTTATCTGTGAATCTAGAGCAAAACTTTTCAACAGGATAATAAACCATCCAACTCAGTTTCGGTGCACCTTTATAAAAATGAAAACCGTGGGCAGTATAAAAAACCTTTAACCCGTTCTTCTTTCTGAATTTTCTGCAAACCAAACGAGTAATTACGGATGCATTTGGTGTATGACAATGAACAATATCAAAATTACCGTTTTCAACAACCTTTTTCAACTGACCATAGGCCTTAATATTATCTGTGGACAGCGGAGAACGTGAAAAATCAATTTGATAGAAATTACAACCAAGTTCTTCGTAAAACTTATCAAGTCCTAAATCATTACAATTGCATGCAATATCCACATGATGTCCTTCACGAACAAGCATTTCAATATGCGGTTTAAAAAAACTATTCATCGTAAGTGAAATAGTTGTTACATAAAGAATTCTCATTTAATCTTCCTCGCTGGAGTTCCCGCATATGTTCCAATATCTTTAATATTTTTCACTACCACCGCACCTGCACCAATAAGACAATCTCTGCAAATCGATACATTGTTGCTTACCGTTGCACCGATTCCTATATGTGTCTGCTCGCCGATAATTACGGTTCCGCCAAGCTTTACACCCGGTGATATATGCACATAATCTTCAAGCATATTATCATGCTCGACGATAGCACTTGAATTAATAATACAATGTTCTCCAACAGTTGCACAAGCATTGATAACTGCTCCTGCCATAACAACAGTGCCTTTTCCGATTGATACATTAACAGCAATCTGTGCTGACGGATGAACGAGTGTTATCCAATTCACATTGTATTTTTCCGCAATCATTTTTCTGGTTGCGTTATTTCCGATGCCTATAACAAAATCCGTGTTGCCATCATCAAATTTTTCTATATCAGTACAAGTTCCCGTAACAGGAAATCCCATACACTCACCTGTTGCGTTATCGTCAACGAAGCCAATATCAGTATATCCGTTTTTAATTGCACTGTCGGCAATCACTTTTCCGTGACCGCCGGCACCGACAATAATCAATCTATTCAAGAGTTGCCATCTCCGCTTCACTACCCATAAATTCTTCCATTGTAACAGATGTATCTGAGGTGATACCCTCACGTTTGAATACTTTACCAACAGTCATAAATATAATTTTCCAGTCTTCGATAAAAGTGATGTTTTCAATGTATTGAACATCATATTCAAAACGCTTTTCCCAGCTGATTGCATTTCTGCCGTTAACCTGAGCAAGACCCGTTATGCCCGGACGCACCTCGAGTCTTCGGGCTTGTTGCTCATTATATAAATTATTATATTTAACATATAAACTTCGCGGTCCAACCAAAGCAGTTTCGCAACGAATTACATTCCAGAGCGAAGGAAGCTCGTCCAATGAGGTACTACGCAAAATTTTGCCGAATTTCCCAAGACGTTGCTCATCCGGAAGAAGATCATTATTGGCATCGCGTTCATCAGACATTGAACGGAATTTATACATATAGTACGGCTTGCCGTCTTTTCCAGCACGTTCCTGCTTAAATATCACAGGTGAACCAAGCTTAATGCGAATAAGAACAGCCACTGTCAGCAGAACCGGACTGAGCACAACCAGTGCAATCACCGCAATAAATACATCCTGCGGAACCTTTATGTACTTTTCATAGAATCCTTTCTGCTGCTTTTTAGCCATATGTACCTCACTCAAAACAACTTCTGATAATCTGAATAATTATATCCTGCTCCTCTGCAGTCATTTTAATATCGCTGGGCAAACAGAGACCTCTTTGGAAAATGTCTGCGCCGACATCCTTCCCATCTCTTGTCACAAAACCGTGCGTTCTGTA
>JAEIGA010011563.1_pt1 | contig 13400 bp, 9 predicted proteins | sample 9270691 | NCBI WGS metagenome assembly JAEIGA01 (sample SAMN17057246, study PRJNA624740) | gut metagenome | biome: biome; isolation source: fecal sample | host: Bos grunniens | place: China: Xizang | collected 2019
GAAGACCTTGAGAAGGATGCCGAGAACGACCTCCAGAAGATGCACGACAAGTACATCAAGAAGGTTGAGGAACTTCTCGCCAACAAGGAAAAAGAAATCATGACCGTCTGATGCAAGGAACTGTCATCAAGAACACAGGAAGCTGGTACGTCGTCCGCCTGGACGATGGCCAGCTTTTCCAATGTAAGGTAAAGGGCAACTTCCGCCTCAAGGGAATACGCAGCACCAACCCCGTTGCCGTGGGCGACAATGTGCGCATCGTCCCTACCGAGGCCAATGCCGGACAAGTGGGAATGATAACGGAAATCCTGGATCGCCGCAACTACATCATACGCAAGGCCTCCAACCTGTCCAAGCAAAGCCATATCATAGCGGCCAACGTGGACCAGGCAGCCCTGGTGGTCACGCTTAAGCATCCCGAGACGAGCACCACGTTCATTGATCGTTTCCTGGCAAGTGCTGAAGCATATCGCGTGCCCGTTATCATCATATTCAACAAGGTGGACCTGCTCGACGAGGAAGACAGGCATCTTCTGAAACTGTTCTTCCGCCTATATGAAGGCCTCGGATATCCATGCTACGGGGTCTCTGCGCTAAACGACAACGAGGGACTGTGCAGTATCGGTGCTCTGCGTGAAGTGCTCAATGGCAAGACCACCCTGTTCTCCGGCAACAGCGGTGTAGGCAAAAGCACATTGCTCAACGCACTCATCCCTGGACTAGACGTGAAGACAGCCGAGATATCCGACTCGCACGACACAGGCATGCACACCACCACCTTCTCTGAAATGTTCGACCTGCCAGTCTCTGCCAATGGAGAAACAGGCCATATCATCGACACTCCCGGCATCAAGGGGTTTGGTACCTTCGACATGGAGCGTGAGGAAGTGGGACACTACTTCAGGGAAATATTCCAGACCAGCAAGGATTGCCGTTTCGGCAACTGCACGCACACCCATGAACCCGGTTGCGCCGTACTGGAAGCCCTGGAACAACAGCGTATCGCCCAAAGCCGCTACAACAGCTACCTTTCCATGCTTGAGGACAAAGACGAGGACAAATACCGAGGGAAGCTGTAAACGGACCCCTCCCCAACCCTCCCCTCTATGGGAGGGAGTAGCGGACCCCTCCCCAACCCTCCCCTGTATGGGAGGGAGTAGTTACAACCGACTAATGAATATTAACTTTTAACAAATCTATTAACCCTTTAACAAAATCCCTAACTCCCTGTACTATATACTCCCTCCCCTTGTGGGAGGGTTAGGGGAGGGGTCTATAACAATATGAAAACAGTTATCATCGGCAGCGGTCCTGCAGGTTACACTGCTGCTATCTATGCCAGCCGAAGCGGCCTGGAACCTGTCCTCTACGAAGGCAACCAGCCTGGAGGCCAGTTGACACAAACCACAGAGATAGACAACTTTCCCGGTTATCCCGAGGGAACCACCGGCAATGAACTGATGGAGGACCTCCGCGCCCAGGCCGAACGCTTAGGTACCGACATACGCATGGGCACCATCACCGCCGTAGACTTCTCCATGGACGGCAACCGCCCGCACGTTCTGACTATCGACGACGGCACTTCCGTGGAAGCCGACACCGTAATCATCTCCACCGGAGCATCTGCCAAGTACCTTGGCCTGGACGACGAGAAGAAGTATCAGGGCTTAGGTGTGAGCGCATGCGCTACATGCGACGGATTCTTCTATCGCAAGAAGACTGTTGCCGTAGTTGGCGGTGGCGACACAGCCTGCGAAGAGGCGCAGTACCTGGCCGGTCTGTGCAAGAAGGTGTATATGATTGTGCGCCGTGATGTGCTCCGTGCCTCAGAGGCCATGCAGAAGAAGGTTATGGAAACGGAGAACATAGAGATTCTGTGGAACACACAGGTACGTGGACTCTATGGTGCCGACGGCGTTGAGGGAGCACATCTTTCAACCGGAACCGACCTGCCCATCGACGGTCTGTTCCTTGCCATCGGCCATCATCCCAACAGCGACGTCTTCCGTCCCGCACTCGAATGCGATGCCGAGGGCTATATCATCGTCAAGCACCCCACAACCGAGACCAACATTCCTGGCGTGTTTGCCTGCGGCGACGTTGCCGACCCCATCTATCGCCAGGCCATCTCGGCAGCCGGAAGCGGTTGTCATGCTGCCATGGACGCACGCAAGTACCTGTCGGAAAAGTAAACCGGCATACACATACACAAGAAGAGGTGGCATCCTATGTCTGGTGCCACCTCTTCTTATATATGCGCTCAACCAAAGTCGAACTCCAGTTGAGGCGTACCAAGCAGGTTGAAAGTCATGCGATGGTATGGCGTTGCGCCATGCTCCCTGATTGCAGCACGGTGCGACGGGGAGGGATAGCCCTTGTTGGAATCCCATTTGTACTGAGGATACTCCTTATGTATGGCAAGCATATACTCGTCCCTATGCGTCTTGGCCAGGATGGATGCTGCCGCTATGCTCATATACTTGGCATCGCCCTTGACAATGGTTGTGTACGGTGTATCGCCATAGGGATAGAATCGGTTGCCGTCCACTATTATGTTTTCCGGTCTCAGTTGCAGTTTGTCCAACGCCCTATGCATGGCGGTAATGCTGGAGCGCAGGATATTCAACTTGTCTATCTCCTTGTTGTCCACCGCCACCACTGCCCATGCCAGGGCCTCCTGCTCTATGATACCACGCAGTGCGGCACGGCGCTTCTCGGTAAGTTGCTTGGAGTCGTTCAGTGCCTGTGCCAACGCCGAATTGCGCTCGCAAATGTCGGGAGGCAGTATCACCGCGGCGGCATACACTGGCCCTGCCAGACATCCGCGCCCAGCCTCATCGCAGCCGGCCTCCACGCAATCGGGTTTGTAATATGGTTCTAACATTGTTTTCGTTGTTTGTTGTATGTATGGAGTCGATAAAAACTATTCGAACGGAAATCGGGAAACTATCCACCCCCTCCGCTTCGCTCGTCCACCCTGTCTCAGGGGGACAAAGCAAACGGGAAACTCACCGCTCATCCGCTCACCGCTCACCGTTAATTTCTGTAGGCAAAGTAACCTTGAACATAGTACTCTCGGTGTGCTCCCGATGTATTATATCTACCATCTTGGCTACAATACCGGGATGCTGACCTGCCACATCCTTGTCCTCGTGAATATCCTTTGAGAGGTCATAGAGATGTGGAGTGCCACCCTTCACCACCAGTTTCCAGTCGCCCATGCGCAGAGCCATCATGTTCGTTTCGTGAAACTCCCAATAGAGAAACTCATGCTTCTCCTGCTCCTTGTCGTTGCCGGTCAGTGTCTCGCAGAAGGAGATACCGTCATACCTGCACTCCTCTGTGCTTGACTTCAGGCTATAGGCATTGCCATCCAAACCGGCATAATCCAACAAGGTAGGCAACACGTCGTAGAAAGCCAACTGATGGTCGTTTACCGAACCGGCAGGTACGCCAGGCCCCTTGGCTATGAAGGGAACACGTATGCCACCCTCGTGGGTAGAACGCTTCGTGCCCTTCAGCACCCCATCGCGATTGAACCATGCAGGGTCGGCACCTCCCTCTTCGTGAGGTCCGTTATCCGAAGTAAATATCACCAGTGTATTCTTATCAAAGCCTTTCTCCTTCAGTTTGTCAAAAATCTCACCTATCTGCTCATCCAGCCTGTTCACCATGGCGGCAAACTGGGCATGACGAGCATAGTTGCGATAGTACCACGACCCGAAGTTGCCGCCATAGGGACTGTCCTGTCCCTTGAAGCGTTCACAGTACTTTGCCACCAGGCTGTCGTTGGGCTGCCACAGTTCGGCATGAGGCAAGGTGTAGGTGAATATGCCCATGAAAGGTTTTTCCTCCGTCTGGCGTTCTATCCAATCCAGAGCATACCTATGAATCAGGTCGCTGGCATATTGTTCTCTGTTCTCATAGTCTTTGTCGCCCGAAGCCACATCCTTGTGAAGAATGTTCTGCTTCAATGTATCCACCACCACATGCTTGTCGCCATACTTCTCGGGGTCGTAGCGGTTGAGGAAGTTGGGATAATAGGTATGCGCCTGGAACTGGCAGATGTAGCCATAGTAGCAGTCCACGCCACGCTTGTTGGGCAGGGAGGCGCTGCTGCTCTGTGCGCTCTTGGAGGTGTCGGTATTGCCGTTGGCATCAACCATGCAGACATCGGGATACTGCATGTTGTAGTAACCGCCTGCCCATTTGCCAAACATACCTGTGGTGTATCCAGCCTCCTTCATCACCTCAGGGATAATCCTGTGCGAGTTGAGGTAAGGTTCCTGGCCGATGAGAGTATAGTCGGCATTGCTCCCGAAAGCATTCTGCTTCAAGGACCTGTGCCAGTATTCGCGATTGCCACGCACATGCGTGTGCCCGGCATGCTGGCCTGTCATGAAGGTAGCACGCGAAGGTGCACTGACCGGACTGCCGGCATAAGCCTGTGTGAAGCGCATTCCCTCCTGGGCCATACGGTCAAGATTTGGGGTCTCTATCAATTGCTGGCCATAGCAGCCAAGGTCGCCATATCCCATGTCATCGCACATAATGAAGATAATGTTGGGACGACGCGCCTGTGTGCCGTCAGCATCCGCAGGCTGTTGGGGGACAGCAGCGCTGGAGGCAACGGGCATCAGCCCCAATGCTGCCATGAGAAGTTCTCTAACTTTAGTCATAGATATTATGTTCGTTTATAGTCTTTCTCGTACAAATTTATCAATAATTTTCAAGACTTGCAAAACATGCTACACAAAAACGCATAACACGCCTCGGGAGGCGCCTGTTTTGTCCTCGGTATTGTCACGCCCTTGTCCTCGGTATTCGTTCGGCGAACAAATACTATTGTCACGCCCTTGTCCTCGGGAGGGCAAAAATCACATGTCTGTAGAGCAGTGACGTAACAATGAGAATTGCCAGCAATAATACAGCATTATTCCATTGAGTTTTTATGACCCAACTACCTGTTTGTGTCTAAAAAAAAGTGGCTCGCCTACCAAGCGAACCACCTTTGAATAATTGATCTCTGCGATTATTTCAAGTTCTGTCCCTTGAGATTATATCTCTGGTTGTTCCTGACAATGATCACCTCCTCGTCCTGAACATATATGCCATCCTCTGACTGGGCACCTGTCTTGACAGATGTGATATCTGTCTCGCCTTCGTCGTACTGGTGCAGTGTCCAAAGCGAGCACTTGTTGTTCTGGCCTATGGGATTATGGGTGGCCAGGCGCAAATTGTCCTCACCGCCCTGGTGATTGTTCAAGTATTTGTTGCCACCGATGGTGAAGTATACATAGGCATCGCTCTTGCTGAGCTGGCCCACAGTCCATGCCGACTTGGGTTCGGCATCGAAACTGATGTCGGTCTTGCCATCATTGGCATTGATGTACTTGCCGGAAACTGCGCTCTTGATATAGTACCCTCCATTTGGCGCTGCCTCAAAGCGGAACTTTGTACCCTTAGCGGTCTGTCCGTTAACAGTACCGTCATTGTCTGAAATGAAACGTGCAGAATGACCGTCGTTGGGCTGGCATTCCAGTGTATAGAGCTTGTCCGTCTTAACTTCGGTAACCACCTCCGAACCGTCGTCCTCGGGTACCTCGGGCATGGTAACATTGAACAGGCTGCTTGCCGTGTGCTGCTGGTGGATAATCTCCAGCATCTGACGGAGCACCTTGGGGGTCTGTGCTGCCACATTGTTGTCCTCGTGGGGATCCTTGGAGAGGTCGTACAGAGCAGGCACGCCGCTCTTTGCCACCAGTTTCCAGTCGCCCATGCGCAGAGCCACCTGGTTGGTCTCGTGGAACTCCCAGTAGAGGAACTCGTGCTTCTCCTGCTCGGCATCGTTGCCGGTGAGGGTATTGTAGAACGAGATGCCGTCGTAGCAACGCTCGCCGGTGCTTGCCTCCAAGCTGTATGCACTTCCGTCTGCACCTGCATAATCCAGCAGAGTGGGCATTACATCGTAGAATGCCAACTGATGGTCATTCACCACACCTGCAGGCACACCAGGACCCTTGGCTATGAAAGGCACGCGCACGCCACCCTCGTGGGTCTGGCGCTTGGTGCCTTGCAGGCCGCCGTTGCTATTGAACCATGTGGGGTCGGCACCGCCCTCGGTGTGAGGACCGTTGTCCGAGGTGAAGATCACCAGGGTATTGTCTGCAATGCCCTTCTCCTCCAGTTTCTGGAATATCTCGCCCACCTGGGCGTCCAGACGGCTTATCATAGCGGCAAACTGGGCATGACGGCTGGGAGCGCGATAGTACCAAGAGCCAAACTCGCCTCCCCAATCACCGCCATCCTGACCCTTGAACTTCTCCTTGTACTTGGCTACCAGCGAGTCCTGGGGCTGCCACAGCTCGGCATGAGGCAAGGTGTAGGTGAAGATGCCCAGGAAGGGGGCGTCCTTTTCTGCCTGGCGGTCTATCCACTCCAGGGCATACTGGTGTATGAGGTCGCTGGTGTACTGGCTGCGGTTCTCGAAGTCGCGGTCGCCAGTAGCCACGGACTTGTGCTTTATGTTCTCCTCCAGCACATCCACCACCACATGCTGGTCGCCATACTTCTCTGGATCGTAGCGGTTGAGGAAGTTGGGATAGTAGGTGTGTGCCTGGAACTGGCAGATGTAGCCATAGTAGCAGTCTATGCCACGCTTGTTGGGCAGGGAGGCACTGCTGCTGCGTCCGCTCTTGGAAGTGTCGGAGTTGCCATTGGCATCAAGGAGATATGTATTGGGGTGGTCGGTATTGTAGTAACCGCCTGCCCACTTGCCGAACATGCCGGTATTGTATCCAGCCTCCTTCATCACCTCGGGAATGATTTTATGGTTCATCAGGTAGGGTTCCTGGCCAATGAGGCTATAGTCGGCATTGTTGCCATACATGTTGGCCCTGGACGAGGAACGCCAGTACTCCCTGTTGCCGCGCACATGGGTGTGGCCCGTGTGCTGGCCGGTCATGAACGAGGCACGCGAAGGGGCACTCACCGGGCTGCCGGCATACGCCTGGGTGAAGCGCATGCCCTCCTGGGCCATACGGTCCAGATTGGGGGTCTCTATTCGCTTCTGGCCATAGCAACCAAGATCGCCATAACCCATATCATCACACATGATGAAGATAATGTTAGGACGGGTGCCCTTACCAGAGGTGTCCTCTGTCTGTGCCACCGCCGTACTGCCTGCCACTGGCAAGAGTCCCAATGCGGCCATAATCATTTGTCTGACTTTTGTCATTGTTATATCTGTTTAGGTTAAAGATTTCCTCGCCTCCTTTATTTTGCGAGAAAATACAATCTGACAATTATATTCTGTTCACAAAGATAGTTTTTTATTGTTGTTTTACCAAGCACTTCCGTCGAGCATCTGTTCAGTATCGCTGCATTTCTCTTTTTTTGTTACTTTTAACCATTTGAACCTATATCTATCTAACTTGAAATGGCAAAAATAAGACTAACTGAGTGTGACCACCCCTATATAATTCAAGAGCGACAGACTCAGCAATGCAAAGAGTGGCTCACATCCCAGCGAAGCACCTTCTTCTGAAACACTTAAAACTTTAATTTTATATTTGAAATTACACATCTACTTACCCAAATCGGTCATTAGACTGTATGCGCTAATGACCGATTTGGGTTAATTAATGATTGACTCCATCATCTTAGTGACAGTTATACCCTTACCATCCTTTATCCCAAATTGAACCTCTGTTTTTCTCTCTGGAAAGGGCATCAGAACCGCGATAGTTACCTTCTGCATCTATCTCAACTGAACCTCCGTCATCATTAAACGAAGAGACGAGTAGGTGAAAGGCGGAATCAAAAGTCTTCTCACGGTTTAAAGGTGTAATGTATTGCTTTTTCATAATTTCTTTATAGGAAGATAAAACTATTTTACTCTCTGTCCCTTTGCATTGTATTTTACACCGTCCCTGACGATTAGGATCTGACCATCAATGATGTACAGTCCGTTATTGGAAGTATCATCCATCATAATGGGTATTTCCTCTACAGATGTTTCCATATCGCCCCAACTGATGGGATAGAATCCACGAGCCTGAACGGCATCCTTGGGCAGATATGCCTTACCTGCAGCAATATTAGATGCCTCGCTGATACGACCAAAAACCAGTTCTTCTGTCTCTTCGCCATCAACCTTTTTCTTCGCAAGGATATAGTCTCCCTCCTCTAATGCGGTTTCAGCAAGAGTGCCTTTCAGCAGATTACCTTCTATTGGAGTGCCGACACCATGAACAGCCGTAAAGATAAAGTTCTGCTTACCTTCGTCCGTCTTTCTCAATATCACACCCTGGCGAGCAGGAATAGTCTCTGAATTGACTTTTACAAGAGAGATGCAATCCTCATCCTTGGCTGTAGCACTATATGCTACCACACCCTCGGGGATAGAGGTGTCGGAGGTGAAGGCAAATGTGGCCACACCTATGCTACCTATGCTTACCGTCTTTGTAATGTCGTCTACTGGATACAGTTTCCATTGCGATTGTTTATCGCCGGCACTGCCTTCCCTTGACAGCTTCTGATAGGTGCCATCTGAGGGCTTAAGAGGGTTTTTTGTTCCTATTGCACCTGCACCATCGCTCAACCCGAATCTGTTTGTTGCAACATTTGAGATGTTATCGTAGTTGTGGCCCGCAATGGTGTAGTTCTCGCCACCAGTATTGACAAGACTATAGAGTCGGGGGCAATAATCATTGGAAAAACTGCCAAACACACCAGGGTTGGAATTGCAGGCAAGACCATAACCGCTCTGGAAGCACCATATCTTGTAGATGTACTCATTTGCATAGGCAGCATTTGAAGCATCTGTACCATTGTTTTCTATATACCAGATATCAGAGTGCGCATCTCCGATTTGCTCTGCACCAGGATCAGTGAATGTGGCATAATAATCCGATGTAACTTTCGCTGTTGGCAAGGTGGCAGGTGCTGACAGGTATCTTCCCGAAGCAGTGTGCATGATACGATAAAAACCACTTGGAACTACAGCCTCGTCTATTGGAGTGTCAAAAGCCTCCAGTGTCCATAGCGAGCAATGGTTATCACTGCCAACCGCACCATTATGAGCAGGCATATGCAAACCAGAGGCAGTACCGCCTGCATTGTTCAGATAGCCTGTACCGCTATGAAAATGGAAATGGTCGCCCAGCTTGCCCACTGCCCATGCTGTGCTCTTCTCTGCATCAAAAGTCACTGCACCAGATGTTGCATTCAGATACTTGCCAGAAACCTCACTTCTGATATAGTAGCAGTTGTCGTTCAAACTACGTTCAAAACGGAATTTAGTGCCTGTACTGCTGGTTCCGTCCACATCGGATCCATTATCCGAGATATATCTTGAATTCTTATGACCGCTCTGGGCCTGGCATCTTAAGGTATAAATCTTGTCCACATCTACCAATTCCGGCAAACCCTCATATTCATGCAAAGTCCATAGAGAGCACTTATTGGTACCACTAATACCATCGGTGTGTGTAGCGACTTGCAACTTGTCTCCATCAGCAAAGTTGTTCAAGAATTTTTTATCACCTATAGTGAAGTAGACATAATTATCACTTTGGTTTATCTGGCCCATAGTCCATGCGGTCTTCGGTTCAGCATCAAAGGTGACGTCGTTCTTTGCATCGTTGACGTTAATATACTTGCCAGAGACGCTGCTCTTTATATAGTATCCGCCACCTTCTGCGCTCTTGAAACTGAACTTGGTGCCTTCTGCGCTCTGTCCGTTAACAGTACCGTCATTATCTGAAATGAAACGTGCAGAATGATTGGTGTTGGGCTGGCATTCAAGAGTATAGAGTTTGTTGGGTTTCACCTGTGTCACCACTTCGGAAGTTTCAGGAGTTTCCGTGCTTGGCATCTCGGGCAGAGTCACAGAGAAAAGAGTGCTATTGGTATGCTGGTCCAACAGAATACCTATCATCTCCGCAACTACCTGTGGGTTCTGTGCCGACAGGTCGTTGTCCTCGTGAATGTCGGTCGACAGATCGTAGAGAGCAGGCACCCCTTCAGTTACTACAAGTTTCCAGTTGCCCATGCGTAAAGCCATCATGTTTGTCTCGTGGAACTCCCAGTAGAGGAACTCGTGCTTCTCCTGCTCGGCATCATTGCCAGTGAGGGTATTGTAGAACGAGATGCCATCATAAGGATTTTCTGCAGTGCTTGCCTCCAGGCTATATGCATTTCCATCTTCTCCGGCATAATCCAAAAGAGTAGGCATAATGTCATAGAATGCCAACTGATGGTCGTTGACCACACCTGCAGGCACACCTGGTCCCTTGGCTATGAAAGGAATGCGCACACCACCTTCATGGGTCACACGCTTGGTTCCACGCAAACCACCACCGCTATTGAACCATGTGGGGTCGGCACCGCCTTCGGTGTGAGGACCGTTGTCCGAAGTGAAGATGACCAAGGTGTTGTCGGCAATACCCAAATCCTCCAGCTTCTGGAAAATCTCGCCAACCTGGTTGTCCAGACGATTAACCATAGCAGCAAACTGGGCATGACGACTTGGTGCCTTATAGTACCAAGAACCGAACTGTCCTCCCCAATCGCCACCATCATCACCTTGGAACTTATCCTTATATTTCTGTACAAGTTCATCCTGTGGCTGCCACAGCTCGGCATGAGGCAAGGTGTAGGTGAAGATGCCCAGGAAGGGGGCATCCTTTTCTGCCTGGCGGTCTATCCACTCCAGGGCATACTGGTGTATGAGGTCGCTACTATACTGGGAACGATTTTCAAAATCCGCATCTCCTGTAGACACGGCCTTATGCTTGATATTCTCCTCCAGCACATCCACCACAACATGCTCATCGCCATACTTCTCGGGGTCGTAACGGTTGAGGAAGTTGGGATAATATGTATGTGCCTGGAACTGGCAGATGTAGCCATAGTAGCAGTCTATGCCACGCTTGTTGGGCAGGGAGGCACTGCTGCTCTGTCCGCTCTTGGAAGTATCGGAGTTGCCGTTGGCATCAAGGAGATATGTATTGGGGTGGTCGGTATTGTAGTAACCGCCTGCCCACTTACCGAACATACCTGTGTTATAACCCGCCTCTTTCATCACCTCGGGAATGATTTTATGGTTCATCAGGTAGGGTTCCTGGCCAATGAGGCTATAGTCGGCGTTGTTGCCATACATGTTGGCCCTGGACGAGGAACGCCAGTATTCCCTGTTGCCGCGCACATGGGTGTGGCCCGTGTGCTGGCCGGTCATGAACGAGGCACGCGAAGGGGCACTCACAGGACTGCCGGCATATGCCTGAGTGAAGCGCATGCCCTCCTGGGCCATACGGTCCAGATTGGGGGTCTCTATGCGTTGCTGGCCATAGCATCCGAGGTCGCCATAACCCATATCATCACACAGGATGAATATGATGTTGGGGCGCTGTTCTCTGTTGCCACTGTTCTGTTCTGGCGAGTCGGCATTGGCAACTGCTGGCAATAGGCCTAAAGTTGCCATGATGATTTGTCTTACCTTTGTCATTATAATGCAGTTTGCGTTCTGATATATAGGATTGCGCTTATCATTTAGAGCTGTAAAGTCGCCACAACATCCCGTCGTAGCGACTTTCCTGTCATTGCCGCTAAGGATTTTGTCCTAACGGTTGATGATATCAAAACAATTTCTTATGAATTTATCACATGCAAGTGTCATTTCCACTCGTTCCATACTTCAGGAGCGCTTGAACCTGAAGCAATGTCACGCCCCAACATGATGTCGCTGTCTACAGAAGTTCCATTGTCTATGGCCATACTTGCTGCCATCACATTGGCAACCTGTACCTTGATTACCTCCATTGAAGGAGAGATATATGTCTTTTTCATAGTTGTGTTTTTTATTTTATACTGATTTTGCGTATTTGGCGGACGCATGCGTCCTTAGCATTAGTTTACTGGAATCGCTTACTTAATGACCTTTTTGCCGTTTACGATGAAGATACCCTTCTGTGCACCCTGTACGCGACGGCCAGAAAGGTCATACATTTCTGTTTTCAGATTTCCGCTTTCAGTTTCAGCAATGCCTGTCTCTGTGCCGAAGTCAAAGTTGATGCGGGCAGGAGCAACAGAGGCAGTAACGGGCAGATATGCCTTGTTGGCCTTGCAAGCAAACTTGACACCGTCCATTTCAACCTGGTAGAAAGCAACATCCTTTCCCTCGGGCTGTGCCAATACATAGCAAATGGTGCCGGTGGCAGGAATGATATCCTTTGCAGAGAGCGAACCGGCAAGTTCATTGCCCTCAACAGCTGATGCATAATCTACAGGTTCAAACACATAATCGCCCTCTGCAGCCTGTACCAAAACAGGAGTGTTTGCGGCAAGAGCACCCTCGATGGCGGTCAGCTTGGCCTTGTCGCCCTCAACTGCTGCTGCATAGCAAGTAGCATCGGCAGGAATAGTGGCATTGTAACCGAGCATCAATGTGGCATAACCGCTTTCACCTACGCTCAGTGTGTGTGTATTTACGAGAGAAATCTCTGTGATACCCCAGAAACATCCCTGATTCCACTTATCAGTTGCCGCAACGCCTTCATTACTGATGCTAACAGTAAACACATATGTCTCGCCAACGCCAATGGTTTGGGTTTCTGCCAAATCAAACAAGTTGTTCACATTCCTACCAGAGTGGTGACCATTATTGTCACATATCCACTTCTCTGTCCAATCGGTTGCCTTTTCTCCATAGCCAATCTTAAAGAAGCGTTTGCGAGGAGTTGAAGAAGGCTGATAATCACCTCCAGAATTCATAGCAACGCCTGAAACCCTAAATTGATCAAAGGTGATTGCGTTTTCTGATGAATTGGTTACTGCCAAGGTGTATTTGTTAGGGTCATTATGTGTACCTGCTGTAGTATTTCTGTTAATACACAAAACCGCATCTTTATCAACTGCATCATCTGCGGTAGGTGCACCAGCAGCGGTAGTACCAGTTGCTGACAGATATCCATCAGCACCAGCAATAGCAATAGTTGCAGCAATATTAGTTACATTCTCGCCATCCTTTGCTACTTTTACTGTAGCAGCAGTGGTGCTTGTGCGGTTAAAGGTAAAGTTTACCTGTGCTACGGCAGACCCTGCAATAAGAAGGGCTGCCAATGAGAGTAGACTTTTTTTCATGATTTAATTAATTTTGTTTTGGTTAGAAATTGTGTATTTGCTTTAGTCTCGTAAATTTTATCAATGTTTTTATGTATGGGTATATAGCAAAAACGGCATGCCAAACGAATTGGCACACCGATAACTACCTCCATGCTGAGGTATGACATTTACCGATAACGTGATTTGACTGACCGAATAACTTATGCCATCCAAGCAAGTATGACTCAGACAACAATAGCGGTAATCTGTATGGGGGGGGGGGGGGGGTAAAACGC
>JAEIGA010011564.1_pt1 | contig 13396 bp, 11 predicted proteins | sample 9270691 | NCBI WGS metagenome assembly JAEIGA01 (sample SAMN17057246, study PRJNA624740) | gut metagenome | biome: biome; isolation source: fecal sample | host: Bos grunniens | place: China: Xizang | collected 2019
ATAGTGAAGAATATTGAGGCGGTGGGAAAGGCCATATCCTCTTCACAAACTTCAAAAAAGCTTTTAAAGGAGATAGCGCCGGATATAGTTGTGGGTACAGGTGGCTATGTAAGCGGACCTGTTCTGCGTGAGGCGCAAAAATTAGGAATTAAAACCGCTATACACGAGCAAAACGCCTTTCCCGGCGTAACCACAAAAATGCTTGCGGATAAGGCTGATAGGGTAATGCTCGCAATGCCCGAAGCCCAGAGCCGACTAAACCTTAAAAAAACGCCGATTATTACGGGAAACCCCGTAAGGAACGAGCTTTTGAGCGTTACAAGGGAGAAGGCACGGGCTGAATTAGGTCTTGATAACCGCCCGCTGATACTTTCCTTCGGCGGCTCTTTAGGGGCCAGACGCATTAATGAGGCTGTAACCGGTCTTATTAAATGGCACAACGGCACTGATAAATTTTATCACATTCACGGCACAGGCAAAATAGGGTATGAGGCTATGATAGCTTCTCTTGAGGGCGTGGAGCTGTCGTCGCTTATTGATGTGAGAGAATACATTAACGATATGGATATATGTATGGCGGCGGCCGACCTTGTGATATGCCGTGCGGGAGCAATTACCTTAAGCGAGCTTTGTTGCTTAGGCAAGCCGTCGGTGCTGATTCCCTCACCTTATGTTGCGGAAAATCACCAGTATCACAATGCTATGACCCTTAAAAAGGCAGGTGCGGCGGAAATTCTTGAGGAAAAGGATTTAAGCGGCGAAAGCCTAATCAATGCCGTTTCAAAAATAATTGAAAATAAACCCCTTTTAGAGAAGATGGGAAATGCGGCGGTTAAACACGCAATTTTGGACTCAAATAAAAGAATTTACGATGTTTTAATGCAATTATATACGGGAGCGTGACAATTTCCGTACTTTCGCATAGTATGAACTGTGAAAAAGTTTTTGTCATTGAAAAGTATTACCAATGACTACTGTGAGAGGGTGCGGTAAATGTCCGAAATAATAGTAAACGGCGGTAAAAAGCTTTACGGCGGTATAACCGTTCAGGGGGCGAAAAACAGCGTTCTTCCTGTGCTTGCGGCAACCGTTTTGTGCCAAAAGGAATGTGTAATACATAACTGTCCTGCACTTTCAGATGTTAATACTTCTATTAAAATTTTACGGGCTCTCGGTTGCGGCTGTGAAGCCGAGGGCAACACCGTAACTGTAGACAGCAGGGGAATAAACGCTTACGAAATTCCCGATAACTTAATGCGGGAAATGCGTTCTTCCATAGTTTTTTTAGGTGCTATTATAGGCAGATGCGGCAGGGCTGTGATAAGCAGTCCCGGCGGCTGTGAATTAGGCCCCCGTCCTATTGATTTGCACCTTTCTGCTCTCGAGCGAATGGGGGTCACCATAAACGAGGAACACGGCTATTTAATCTGCACCGCCGAAAAGGGACTTCAAGGGGCGGAAATCAGTCTTGGCTTTCCAAGCGTGGGCGCTACCGAAAATATTATCCTTGCGGCGGCTACCGCAAAGGGAATGACAACAATTCACGGGGCGGCAAAGGAGCCGGAAATAAGCGACCTTGCCGATTTTCTTAACAGTGCGGGAGCCCGTATTTACGGCTGTGGGTCGGACTGTATCAGAGTTTACGGGGTAGAAAGGCTTGGCGGTACCGAGCATACTATTATCCCTGACAGGATAGCGGCGGCAACATATATGGCCTGTGCCGCGGTTACCGGCGGAAAAATAACAATGTGTAATATTATGCCGTCGCATATGGTCTCCACATTTTGGGTGTTCAGAGAAGCAGGGTGCGAAGTAGAGCTTTCAGGTAAAAGTCTCACCTTGTCGGCGCCTGAGCACCTTAAAAGAGTGCCTACCGTCAGAAGTCTGGTTCACCCGGGATTTCCTACTGACGCAGGGCCCATTATAGTTGCCATGTTAACTGTAGCAGAGGGCACCTCGGTTTTTGTTGAAAACATATTTGAAAACCGCTTTAGTTATGTTGATGAGCTTAAGCGCTTCGGGGCTAAGATTAAAACCGAGGGAAAAATTGCGGTGACAGAGGGCGTAAAGGAGCTTTCGGCCACCGACTGCAAGGCCACCGATTTACGAGGCGGTGCGGCGCTGGTTATTGCGGCGCTTACGGCTTATGGGGAATCAAGGATAGGGGATATTCACCACATAGAGCGCGGTTATGACGATATTGTATCGGTTTTAGGTGCACTTGGCGCCGATATTAAATACAGTAAGGATTGATAGCTTGAAAAGGACAGTGGAAAACGACGAGTTTTTAAAAAAAAGAAAAGCCCGCCAGCGCAGAATAAGAAAACGGCGAATGATTATCGGTTTTTCGCTGTTTCTCGTTTTGCTTGCCGTAGTTGGCATTATTTTGTCGCTGACGGTGCTTTTCCCGATAAAGAATATAACCGCAAAGGGCAGCGAAAGGTACACGGCGGAGCAGATAATCTCTTCAAGCGGTATAACCCTTGGGGATAATCTGTTTGTTTCCTCTTTTAAGACCAATGGCCTAAGAGAAAAACTGCCCTACATTGAAAGCGTTAAAATTAAGCGGACGCTTCCCGACAGTATTACAATTACCGTAAAGGACGCCCTGCCTTACGCCTGTTATTACGGGGACGGAGCTTACTGCACGGTAAGCCGGAGTGGCTATGTGCTTGAAATCGCAGAAGAAAAGCCCGAGTCCCTCCTTGAAGTACGTGCGGTCGGTGTTAAATGCACCCTTGGTAAGGCGGTTTCCTTTTCGTCTGAAAAATCGGAAGAGTTAATAACCGAAATCGGTAAATTGGCTGACGAATACGGTGTGTCGCTTAACTGCATAGATGTAACAGACGAGCTTAATATTACCCTTAAAACCGAAAATCGCTTTATTGTAAATCTCGGCACATCAAACTTTCTGCAAAACAAATTTGCCCATCTTTCGGGAATGATAAAAAATATTGAGGAAACAAAGACGGGTAAAATTAATTTAAGTATGTGGACCGAGAGTAATACCGAGGGCACCTTTGTAGCAGGCAGTATTGAATAGAAAATATTGCAAATAAGACGCTTAAAAGCTATAAATTTTTGAAAAAAATAAAAAAATTACAAAAATGTAATAAAAAGTGTTGAAATTTAAAAAAGGATATGTTAATATCATTATATAATATGTAATTATGCGAATAATATCTATTTTACATAATGATGGAGGAATTTAAAATGCCATTTGAAGTAGCAGAAGAACAAGAGAATGTTGTACAGATTAAGGTTGTCGGTGTCGGCGGTGGCGGCGGAAACGCTGTAAACCGTATGGTTGAGGCCGGCGTACGCGGCGTTGAGTTTATAGCTATTAATACTGATAAGGCGGCTTTGCTTCAGTCTAAGGCGAATCAGAAGATTCAGATTGGGGACAAGACCACCTCTGGTATGGGTGCGGGCGGAAATCCCGATAACGGCCGTGCGGCGGCTGAGGAATCAAGGGATGAGATTACCGCAGCTATCCGCAGTGCGGATATGATTTTCATTACCGCAGGCATGGGCGGCGGTACAGGCACAGGTGCGGCTCCCGTTGTTGCGTCTATCGCAAAGGAGCTTGGTATCCTTACTGTAGGTATCGTTACAAAGCCTTTCGCTTTTGAAGGCAAAAAACGTATGACACAGGCTGAGTCTGGCATTGCGGCTCTCCGTGAGCAGGTGGACAGCCTTGTTGTTATCCCCAACGAGCGCCTTAAGTTTGTTTCAGAGCAGAAGATTACCTTTAAAAATGCTTTCTACATTGCAGACGATGTTCTCCGTCAGGGCGTTCAGAGCATTTCCGAGCTTATCAATGTAACCGCTCTTGTAAACCTTGACTTTGCCGATGTTAAATCTATTATGGCGGACGCAGGCTATGCTCATATGGGCGTTGGCGTTGCTACAGGCCGTGATAAGGCAGAGCAGGCGGCCCGTGCGGCTATCAGCAGTCCCCTTATCGAGACCTCTATGGAGAATGCCCGCGGAATTATCATCAGCATTACAGGTTCTGACGATATTGGCCTTGAAGAGGTTGAGCTCGCTTCTTCTATCATCACAGATATGGCTCATCCGGATGCAACCATCATTTGGGGTGCTCAGCTTGATGATACCCTCGAGGATACTATCCGTGTAACTGTTGTTGCTACAGGCCTCGGCGATGATAAAAAGGATAACAAGAAGGATGATTTAGCTTCTCTTATCGGCAACGCTTCCGATGATGATGAGAGCTACACCGATGTTATAAGCTTCTTCAACAAGGAAAACTAATAACAGACTTCTGATAATAAATATAATACAAGCAGTCGCTGTCAGGCGGCTGCTTGTTTGTTAGAAAAGGCAGGTGCAAAAATGCTGCTTATTAATAATGTAAATATACCCCTTGATACTGATTTTAACAACTTAAAACCCTATGCCGCTAATTCTCTTAAAGTTGATGTATCTGCCGTTAAATCGGCACGACTTTACAGAAAATCGGTTGACGCAAGAAAGAAAAGTGAATTGCATTTTTGCTGCTCCTTGCTTGTGGAATTAAATATAAATGAAAATTCCGTATTAAAAAAAGCCAAAAATTCTTTGCTTTATTCTCCAATCAAGTATGTGTGGAAAAATAGTGATAAACACCCTAAAACAAGGCCGATTGTTGTCGGCTTTGGCCCTGCGGGAATGTTTGCGGCGCTCTTTCTCGCCCGTGCGGGGCTAAAACCCTTAGTGCTTGAGCGTGGGCGGGACGCTGATGCGAGAACCGCAGATGTAAACCGCTTTTTTGCGGGCGGAGAGCTTAATGCCGAATCAAATGTACAGTTCGGTGAGGGTGGCGCAGGTACCTTTTCGGACGGAAAGCTAAACACAGGAATTAAAGATTTCCGTTGCCGTGCGGTTTTAGAGGAGCTCTATAAGCACGGCGCACCCGAGAATATTTTGACCGACGCAAAGCCACATATCGGAACGGATATACTTGTTGATGTTGTAAAAAACATAAGAAAGGAAATTATTTCCTTAGGCGGTGAGGTGCGTTTTGAAACAAAGCTGTGCGATTTGTGCTTTAGGGACGGAAGGCTTGTTTCGGCTGTAACACAAACGCAGGAAATCCCCTGTCAACACCTTGTCTTGGCAACGGGACATTCCGCACGGGATACCTTTTTAATGCTTAAAAACAACCAAGTTAGTATGATAAGAAAGCCTTTTTCCATGGGCGTTAGAATCGAGCACCTGCAAAGGGATATTAATAAGGCTTTGTATGGCGATTTTGCATCTCATCCCGCTCTTGGTGCCGCCGACTATAAGTTAGCGGTGCATCTTCAAAACGGCAGGGGAGTGTACACCTTTTGTATGTGTCCGGGCGGTGAGGTGATTAACGCTTCAAGTGAGGTGGGCGGTATTGCGGTAAACGGTATGAGCAGGAGCAGGCGGGACGGTGTAAATGCCAACAGCGCTCTGCTTGTAAGCGTTGAGCCTGATGACTTAGCGGGCGACGATGTGCTGGCGGGCTGTGCATTGCAAAGAAAAACCGAACAGGCGGCATATGCACTTTTCGGCGGCGTGGTACCCGTAAGCACGGTTGGAAGCTTTGTTTTCGGCAAACCCTTTGAAATTACAAGGGTTAAGCCTACTGTAAAGCCAAACTTTGAATACGCCGATTTTGAAAAGATTTTCCCTAAGTTTATTTGTGACAGCTTAAAAGAGGGGATTTTGCTCTTTGATAAAAAGATAAAGGGCTTTGCAGACGAGTCGGCTGTGCTTACTGCACCCGAAACGAGAAGCTCGTCCCCTGTAAGGATACTAAGGGGCGAGGACGGACAAAGCCTAACACACAGCGGAATTTATCCCTGCGGTGAGGGTGCGGGCTATGCAGGGGGAATAATGTCCGCCGCAACCGACGGTCTTAAAACTGCCGAGGCCCTCCTTGCGGGAATATAGTGGTTATAGCTACAGTATACCGTTGCTTTTTGCATTTAAAAGCCAGATGTTAACGGGGGAAAATCGGTCTAAAATATAGCACCATTCGTTTTCCACAGGCTGTGATGTAAGTTCTGTTTCTTCGCTTGGAATTATTATAAGCAGAGCTTTTGTAAATTTTTCAAAAAAATAAAAACCTTTAAGAGCCTTAACAAGCTGTGGGATAATGTTGGAAATACATACTCCCTCGGCTTTAATTATAATCCTTTTTGGCTCTGTACTCACCTTGATTTTACCTCCGTCTCTGCTAAACTTAAAAAGCTCTGATATAAGCGCAGTGTAAAGCCGTCTGTTTATAAGGCGAACTCCGCAGCCCGAAAAAACAGTAGAGAGCCTAATCCCCCTTTGCATAAGAATGATAACCGCCGCACCTAAGAGGGAGTTTGAGAGCTTTATTATATCTATAGGGGTTAGTTCGTTTTTATAATAAAATGCCTCTGCAAGACTGATTATTCTAAGCTGGGACAGCTGTTTTAATTTGTCGCCCTTTAAACACGAAATTTGAACATAAAGTCTCAACGCAGACAAATACCGTTCAAAAGTTTTTGGCAAATATATCATAATGTGACCTCCGCATACGGAGTTATTATGCCAAATTATATAAAAATTAAAAAAATTGTTAAAGTTTAAACAAAGCACTTGAAAATAACGGAAAAATAGGGTAAAATAGAAAATGTAAAAATAAAGGAGGTAATTCCAATGGTTAAAGTTGCAATTAACGGATTCGGCCGTATCGGTCGTCTCGCATTTCGTCAGATGTTCGGCGCTGAGGGTTACGATGTAGTAGCTATCAACGACCTTACAAAGCCCTCTATGCTTGCTAATCTTTTAAAGTATGATACAGCACAGGGCGGTTACTGCGGTGCTATCGGTGAGAATCTTCACACCGTTTCTGCTGATGACGAGGCAGGCACCATTACTGTTGATGGCAAGACACTTAAGATTTATGCTGAGAAGGACGCTAAGGATCTTCCTTGGGGCGAGATCGGCGTAGATGTTGTTCTTGAGTGCACAGGCTTCTACTGCTCTAAAGAAAAGTCACAGGCTCATATTGATGCCGGTGCTAAGAAGGTTGTTATTTCTGCTCCTGCAGGCAACGATCTTCCCACTATCGTTTACAGCGTTAACGAAAAGACCCTTACTAAGGAAGACAACATCATTTCTGCTGCTTCCTGCACAACTAACTGCTTAGCTCCTATGGCTAAGGTTCTTAACGATTATGCTCCTATCCAGAGCGGTATTATGAGCACAATCCACGCTTACACCGGCGACCAGATGATTCTTGACGGTCCTCACAGAAAGGGCGACCTTCGCCGTGCCCGTGCAGGTGCTGCAAACATCGTTCCTAACTCTACTGGCGCTGCTAAGGCTATCGGCCTTGTAATTCCTGAGCTCAACGGTAAGCTCATTGGTTCTGCTCAGCGTGTTCCGGTTCCGACAGGTTCCACCACTATCCTTACCGCTGTTGTTAAGGGCGCAGATGTAACTAAGGAAGGCATTAACGCTGCTATGAAGGCGGCTGCTTCTGAGTCCTTCGGTTACAACGAGGATCAAATCGTTTCTTCCGATGTTATCGGTATGCGTTACGGTTCACTCTTTGACGCAACTCAGACAATGGTTTCTAAGATTGCTGACGACCTTTATGAAGTACAGGTTGTTTCCTGGTATGACAACGAGAACAGCTATACAAGCCAGATGGTTCGTACCATTAAGTATTTCGCTGAAATCTAATCGTTATCTAAATTTGGCAGTCCTCACCTTGAGTGGGGACTGTTTTTTATCCCTTGAAATCTTATTTCGCAGTACAGTATATGACAAATGGATAAGATATGTTAAAAAAATGTTTACAGAAATAACAGATAGTTTGCTTGAAAACAGCCCTGTAAAATGGTATATTTATACACAGTAGAGAGGGTGTGCAGATGTCAGAGAAGAAAACCAATGAAATATTAGAGGAGCAGAGAAGAGCCCATCAGGAATTTTTAGAGCTTAAAAAAATGCAGAACGGGGAAATGAAAGCACCGCCTAAACCCAGCGAGGTTGCAATAGTTCCTAATTCTCCCAAGGAAAAATGGGATAATTTTTGGTTTCATTATAAGTGGTATGTGGTGGCGCTTGTTGCGACCGTTGCAGTTTTGGCGGTTTTAATAGCTCAATGTGCCACAAAGACAAAATACGACCTTCAGGTGATCTACTTTACACATACTACTGTGCTTGATGCTCAAACAGAGGGAATAGCCGATTATCTTAAAAAATATTCCGAGGATACAAACGGCGACGGCGAGATAAATGTTCAGATTGTTAATATAAGCTTTTCAAATACAACAGGTGATTTACAGTATAGGCATACTATGCTTTCAAAGCTTCAGGCGATGCTCACAGGTGACGAAAACGCAATGCTGTATATTACAGACAGTGAGACTTATGAGTATATAAACGGGCTTTCGCAGAGCGGCGCCCTTTTAGAGGGCGAGCCCCTTAAATTCGGCGAGGAGTTTTATACCGCTACCGAATCGGAGCAATTCGGTAAATTGCCGGAGGGTCTGCAAATATCCTGCCGCAGAATAAGCGGAACCACAATGGAAAACAAGAAGGATGCCGCCAAGGCTTATGAGAGTTCGAAGAACCTTCTTGAAAAGCTTAAAAGCGCTTCTTAGGTCTTAAATTAATAACAGTTATATAAAAAAATAATATATTGTTTGCTATTTTGTTATTGATTTAACAAAAAAATTGCTGTATAATTATATGGTAAAATTTTTAAGGAAAGGTGACTTCTTATGAACAAATTTATGTTAAACGAAACCTCTTATCACGGCGCAGGTGCAATTAACGCCATTCCGGACGAGATTAAAAGCCGCGGCTTTAAAAAAGCCTTTGTTGCTTCTGATCCCGATCTTGTAAAATTCGGCGTTGCACAGAAGGTTACCGATATTCTTGATAATGCGGGAATAGAGTACAAGCTTTATACCGATATTAAGGCTAACCCCACCATTGAAAATGTCCAGCATGGCGTTGAGGAATTCAAGGCTTGCGGAGCTGACTGTATTGTTGCAATCGGTGGCGGCTCTTCTATGGATACCGCAAAGGCTATCGGTATTATCATCACCAATCCCGAGTTTGCGGATGTCCGTTCTCTTGAGGGCGTAGCTCCCACAAAGAACAAGTGCGTTCCGATTATCGCTGTTCCGACCACAGCAGGTACTGCCGCTGAGGTTACTATCAACTATGTTATCACCGATGTTGAGAAAAAGCGTAAGTTCGTTTGCGTTGATGTTCACGATATTCCCGTTGTTGCAGTTGTAGACCCTGATATGATGGCTACAATGCCCGCTGCTCTTACCGCCGCTACAGGTATGGACGCTCTTACCCATGCTATTGAGGGCTACATAACAAAGGGTGCTTGGGAGCTTTCGGATATGTTCCATATCAAGGCTATCGAGATTATCGCCCGTTCACTCCGTGACGCTGTTAAGAACGGCAAGGAAGGCCGTGACGGCATGGCTCTCGGTCAGTATGTTGCGGGAATGGGCTTCTCCAATGTAGGCCTCGGTGTTGATCACTCTATGGCTCATACCCTTTCTGCTTATTATGATACTCCCCACGGTAAGGCTTGTGCAATTCTTCTTCCCACTGTTATGGCTTACAATGCCGAATACACAGGCGAGAAGTATAAGGATATAGCAAAGGCTATGGGTGTTGAGGGCGTTGACTCTATGACTCAGGACGAGTACCGCAAGGCGGCTGTTGACGCTGTCCGTCAGCTTGCAGAGGATGTTGGAATTCCCACCACCTTAAAGGGTATTGTTAAGGAAGAGGATATTCCTGCTCTGGCTGAATCTGCATATGCAGATGCTTGCCGTCCGGGCAACCCGAGAGAGACCAGCGTTGAGGATATTATCGAGCTTTATAAGAGCTTGATGTAATAACATACTCTAAAAAGAAAAGCCTCCGACAAAAGTCGGAGGCTTTTCTTATACCGATTTTTTGAGAATTGCGGTCATAACCGTAATATCGTCAAGATGATTGTCGCTTCGGCGGCGTTTGGCACTCTCGCATATGCGTTCCGCAAGCTCCTCTGCAGTGCCGTCGCTCCAGTTCTCGATTTCCCCCTTAATCCAGTCGGTTCCCTCTACCGAGGCCCCGTCTGACATAAGCACCACAATATCCCCGATTTTGCACTTAACAACCGCCTTGTCAAAGCTTATTTCACGCAGAATACCTGCCGGCAGGGAGGTGCTTTCCGCCTTTCCCGTTCGCCCTGAACGCCTTATTAAGGTTGGTGCGGCACCTGCCTTGTAAAGCTCAACCTGACCTGTAAATAAATCTATGCTTGCAATATCCACGGTAGCAAGGGATTCATCGGTTGATTTAAAGAGCATTGAGGAATTAAGTATTCTAAGGGAGCAGTCATAGCCGAAGCCCGCCTTTATAAGACGGCTCATAAGTCCCGAAGCCATAGCGCCGTCAACCGCTGCTCTTCCGCCTGTTCCCATACCGTCGGAAAGAATCATAATAAAATGTCCTTTGCCGTCAAAAAAATATCTGTAAGCGTCGCCGCACATTGCTGAGTCGGAGGCGCATTTTTGTTCTACACCTACATCTACCCTTATTGTGGCGTGCTCGTTAAGAGTGAGGAATATACTGTCGCCGGCTCTGTTAATTGCGGGAGGGTCAAAATCTCTTTCGCAAACAATCGATAAAAGCTTCATTACCTGAAGTTTATTTATTACTGTGTCGGACTGTTTTTTTACCTTCATTTCAAGGCTCATTCTGCCGAATTTATCAATTTTGCAGGTGCATTCCTCTGTATTAAGCCCAAGATTTTTAAGTGCAGCCGAAGCCTTTGCGGCGGTGGAATTATCGAATTTTCCGTCCTTTTCAAGGTCGTTTGCAAGCTCATACAGCATATAGGATATTCCGTCAAACTGGTCGGACACCACCGAGCGCACCTCATCAATGCGATTTTCGGCGGCTATTCGGGAGGTATAGTCGGAATACCGCTTATAGGCGGCATTAGCAACCTGCGACACCCTAAGGCATCTGCCTCGAAACTCATCGGGAGCGCCGTTTTCGGGGGTTCTTGAGCCTTCCTTTATCGCCTTTGTGATTCCGAGTATCGCTTCAATAGTGCTGTCACGGCGGCTTTCCCAACAATGAATTCTAAGCTTACAGCCCACACAGGCGTCCTGCTCAATAGCGTTAATAACAGTGCCGAAATCTGGGGAGTTAATCTTTGATAGCTCGGCGGAGACCTGGTCAACCGTCTCGGAAACATCGCACAGCGCACTTGCCGCAACATTAAGCTTCATTGAGAGCGACCTTTTAAAGCTGTCGGGGGTTACAAGCTTCGGATAAACCGAAAACAGACGGCTTATGTGCACCGATATCCGTCTCGGTAAAGCCAAAAATAGGGCAGAGCCCAGCGCCGCTTCAATCACGGTGGCGGCAATTAGTATTGGGTTGCCTGTAGTTATACACCCTACAAGGCTGAAAATAAGCGGTATTGCCACCTGAATATATTTGCCGTATGAAGAAAATACGCCTGCTATAAGTCCCGTAAAGGCGTAAATCACGGCTATTTCTCCCGAAGTGCCGCTTAGAATAAGGGATAGGGCGACTGCTGTGCCGCAAACAACACCCGAAAGCGTACCCCCGTATTTTGCCGCTGTAAGAATAAGGGTGATGCCCAGTATGTGCCCGAGGGAAATACCGTTGAAGTTAAAGCCGTTAATGCCCGTCAAAATTATACTAAGGGTTGCAAAAAGCGAAACAAGCTCCTCTGCATTAAGACCGCTTACTGCATTCGGCAGGGAATGAGATAAGCGGCTTATAAAATATGCTCCGCCCGCTGCAAGTAGCGATTCTGCAAGCATATTAAGAAAATCGAAATTAAGCCCGCTAAGGGTTACCGCTGAGGTCAAAAAGCTTGCAAGTAGGCATATAAAGCTTAAAAATATAGGATTTTCCGTCAGCCGTTTATATCCGCTTAATAGCAGCTTTATGGCGATTATGGCGAACATTGCCGCTATATACCGAAAACCGCCCGTATCAAGTGCGGGAATAAAGTATCCCAAAAATACCCCTATTGCCGCTGTGGGGGTGTATGTAAGGGAAGCTCCTGATGCTAAGGAAAGCCCAAATGGTAAAAGCTTGTCCGCAACCGCCGCTCGTGCGGCAATAAAGCCTGTCGCAGCTATAATAGCGTGGGCAGCAATCGCCACAATCAACTCTCTGTGATTAAATTTTTCCGTTTTTTTTGATATTTTTACAATATCCTTCAATTAAAATCACCGCCGTATTTTTCTTCATACTAATTATACGGCGTTGAGTGTATATAATTTGTCAAAGCAGGGCAGGGAATTAATAATTTTTTTGACGAAAAATATTTTTTTACATAAAAAAGAATATTTTTTATAACCTCGGGCAGGATATTGATAATAAATCTAAAAGGGTGGAATGGAATAATGAAACGCATTTTCGTAATTTTGCTTGCACTTACAATGCTGTTTGGCCTTTGTGGAATCTCTGTCTCGGGGCTTTCAAAAATCGGCTCTCGCTCGGACGAGGTGAGGGCTGTTCAGCAAGCGCTGAAGGAAAAGGGTTATTACAATTATACCGTGGATGGAATTTTCGGCACAAGGACACAGTCAGCCGTAAAAAGCTTTCAGCGGGATAATGGTCTCCAGCCCGACGGCATTGCGGGGGAGAAGACCCTCGAAGCACTCGGGGTGACTTCGAGCAGTAATTCTTACGGCGGGTATAGTTCCTCGGATTACGATTTGTTGGCACGCATTATTTCTGCCGAGGCAAGGGGAGAGAGCTATTTAGGGCAGGTGGCCGTGGGAGCGGTCATATTAAACCGAATAGAACACCCCTCGTTTCCCGACACCCTTTCGGGAGTAATTTATCAAAAGGGTGCCTTTTCCTGCCTTTATGACGGGCAGTTTTACGAATCGGTAGCCGACAGCGCCTACAGCGCTGCACGGGATGCGATAAACGGACTTGACCCCAGCGGCGGAGCGATTTATTACTACAACCCCAGCACAGCCACCAGTAAATGGATTTTCTCCCGTCCAGTTATAACGACGATAGGAAACCATAGATTTTGCAGTTAGTTAAAAACGCCTGTCGCTATCTCAACTTTATACAAAAGGGATAAATATCCGGTTTGCAAGGTTATCAATGCCATTAATGCTAAAACAATCGTTTTAAAAATCTTCATTTCAAAATCTCCTTTATGTGTGAAATTCATTGAAACGAAGAAGTGGCAGTACAGAGCGACTAAGTCTGTACTGCCATAAACAAAGTCTATTTAACATCTTTTAAGAAAACAACAAACCCGAACGTTTCACCGATTGGTAAAAGGTTCGGGTTTGAATGCTTTGGTGCGGGAGTTGATAAGCACCCTCAAACGCGAGGTTGAAACTGTAAA
>JAEIGA010011565.1_pt1 | contig 13396 bp, 7 predicted proteins | sample 9270691 | NCBI WGS metagenome assembly JAEIGA01 (sample SAMN17057246, study PRJNA624740) | gut metagenome | biome: biome; isolation source: fecal sample | host: Bos grunniens | place: China: Xizang | collected 2019
AACTCAAGAAGAAATACGGCGAGAAATACCCTCGCCTGACAGAGATAAGCAACTTTGAGACCATTGAGGCGGTTAAGGTTGCAGTAGCCAACGCCAAACTCTATGTGAACAGGGAGGAGGGCTTTATAGGTACAGACCTCAAGAAAGACGAGAATGCCGAGTACGTGTGCGAATGCTCGGATATTGACGATATAATTGTATTCCTCAAGAACGGAAAATACATAGTTACCAAAGTACAGAGCAAAGCCTTTGTAGGAAAGGATATTCTTCATGCGGCAGTGTTCCTCAAGAACGATACCCGCACAATATACAACGTGGCATACAAGGACGGCAAGTACTCTGCAGACGGCAAGACCGGCATAGTTTATGCCAAGAGGTTTGCAGTTACAGGAGTTACCAGGGACAAATGGTATGATGTAACCCAGGGCAAGCCCGATTCAACCCTTGTATGGTTCTCGGCCAATCCAAACGGCGAGGCAGAAATCCTCAAGATTTTCCTCAAGCCGCGTCCTAAACTGAAGAAACTGATTTTTGAGTACAACTTTGCAGAGCTTGCTGTAAAAGGCAGGGGCTCTATGGGAAATATCCTCTCAAGGAACCCGCTTCATAAGGTTCAGCTGAAGACCAAGGGTATTGCCACCATGGGAGGCAAGCCAATCTGGTTTGATGAGGACATCAACCGCCTGAATGAAGACTCAAGAGGAAGGCTCCTTGGCGAGTTCCAGCCTGGCGACCGCATTCTGGTTGTATGTGCAGACGGTACTTACTATACCACCAACTTTGATTTGAGCAACCGCTACCAGGGAGAGCTTTTAAAAGTTGAAAAATTTGACCAGGAAAAGACCTTCAGCGCAATCTACGTAGACGGCGAAACCGGATTCCACTACATAAAGAGGTTCTCTTTTGAACCTTCCGACAATGTGCCGCAGCTGTTCATCTCGGATGCCCCAGGCTCCCGCTTTGTGGAACTTTCGGAGGATCTCCATCCGCAGGCACTCATCACCTTTGGAGGCAAGCATGCCAAGAGGGAAAATGAGGCAATTGACGTTGAGGAGTTCATTGGCAAGAAAGGCTTCAGGGCAAAAGGAAAGAGGGCAACCGCCTTTGAAGTGGAGAGTGTGAAATTCATTGAGCCGTTGCAGAAAGAGGAGCCGGAAGATGAAAATCTTCCCGACAGTCCTTCTGAAGGTGCTGATGCATCTGCATCAGATGCTCCTGCTGGAGAAGGGTTTGCGCCGGGCAGCACAGTGGAATTTGATGAGCCAACATTATTCTAGAGTTGTCGGGAGAATCATGATCATTACATTATGTGGCTTCATGGGATGTGGAAAAAGTACTCTGGGAAGGGGACTTGCACAGGCGTGCGGCTGCAGATTCATTGATCTGGATGACTATATAGAGGACAAGTGGGCAATGAAGGTCCCAACCATCTTTGAAAAAAGGGGAGAGGAGTGGTTCCGTAATGAGGAGTGCAACTGCCTCAATGAGATTATTGAGGAGTACAACTATTTGAATTCCAAAAATCCATATAATCTGGTGGTAGCCCTTGGCGGCGGCACTGTAACATCTGAACAAAGTGCTGCTGTTGTGCGTGAGCATACCACATGCGTGTACCTGGAGTGCCCTAAAGAAACACTCCTGAGGCGTCTTGTAAAGAACAATTTCCGCAGGCCCCTTCTGGCCGGCAAATCTGAGGAGGAGATGGCTGCTGCAATTGATGAGATGATGCAGCGCAGGGAGGAGATTTACCGCAATTCTGCACATCATATCTACCATACTGCCGGGAAAAAGATGAGGGAAGTGATTGAGGATTTTTGCGGGAAGTTCAGTTTGTGATTTTTAGTGCCCATTAGGACGACGTCAAAAAGGGCAAAAAAAAAGGGCTGGCGTTGTGAGTGCCAGCCCTGTCTGTTTTTATTCGTTCCAGTGTTCAATTTCACCTCCAATCTCAATCTTTATCCTTTCCGGATTATCTGAGATGACAAGTGTCACATTGTGCTGTACACCTGGTTTGAAGATGAATTTTGCTTCGTACAGATAGGAAACGCCGGCTGTTACAATTTCTACTAGCGGACGTCTTGAATCCAGTCTTTGAGGTACAAGTATTGCAGTGTAGAGGTTGTTTCCAAGGTGTTTGGCCTTTATGGTTTTGGCTGAGGCTCTGTTGTTCTTGGTAACGTTTCCTACGTTGAGGTCTGCGGTAGCTTCTGTTACGGTGTTATGGATGTATACAGATGCGTTTTCAGGGAGGTCACCCTCGTAATCGTCGCTTTTTGCAAGTTTTATGAGGATACGGCTCATTTTGTGGGCAAAGTGCATCTGCACAGCTCCATTACCTGCTGTAATCCCTTTGTTTGAGCACCAGAGGAAATCACTTTTCATATAGTTTGCATTGATACTCTGGTCTGTAGAAACTGAAACAGGGAAATCTGTTACATTGCCTACGTCTTTTGTGTAAGGGTAGTATGCATAGGCATTGTAGGTTCCGTTGTTCCAGTAGATTGGGGTTGCAGACTCCCATTTCCCGCTGTTGTATGCAAGGAATGCGTTGTTGACATAGTTGCCCGAGTAGTCCAACGGTTTTGTACTCTCGGTAAGGTACAGTCCAATGGTGTCCCCAATCTCAAAAGTATTTTCCGAGAGTTTGGTTGATGCGTCGGGATGGGTGAAGTTGAACTTCATTATATTTGGATCTTCTACCGCAAGGTCATCCTTGGTGCAGGAGATGGAGGTGGTTGCCAGTATGGCTGAGCAACAACCTGCTGTAATATATTTTATAAATCTTCTCATAATAAAATTCTTTAGTAGTCTGTTGTGCTGGGTTATTTCAATGGGCTTCCTTTCATTCTAACCGGATGGTTATGACTACCCCTAACCAAAGTAGAAGGGAACGGACTGCTTTGGGATTTGGTAGTTGCACCAACCTCTCTGCTGTCATTTGCAACAAACTCTTCAAATGAGTATTCCTCTCCGGCATAGCGCTTGATACGTTTTACAATGCTCTCACGGCTGATTGTGCTGTAGTATGGAATATTGTTGTTCATACAGCTGTTCTGCTCGCTGCGGAATACACCTCTTGCATGCATAAATCCTCCTTCAAAGATATCAACAATGTCTGAGTAGCGGTCATCAAAGATAAGGTGGCTCCATGGAACCTCATGCATCTTGCCTGAGAGTGAAAGGTTGTCGTACCATCCGTTGGCTTTTGCACCCATGAATTCAAGCACGTGCCCGCAACATGAACAAGGGCACGTTTCTATGAATTCATTATGGTATATGTACTCATCACCAAGTTTGCCGAAACCATGGCCACCAGCTTCATGCTGCATGACACCTCTTGTATCCAGCGGATATGCGTGTGTGCTCATTGCAGTATAAGCAATTGCAGCTCCAGAGTCCCACATATAGCATATGCCGGAATATTCAGTTGAATTAGGGGTAACGATTATTGTGGTCTGGTCAAGGTTCTCTGTTGTTACAGATGTGTTCATTCCAAGTACATACTGGAATATGTAGTCGGTATCACCATGAAGTCCCACACCTCCGGTAAAAGAAGTGCTGAATTTTATATATTTAGGGGTATTCACTGTGCCTACACCACTCTCGTTTGAAAGGGCAATTGCGGTATAAACATTAAAGTAGTCTCTGTAGGTCTTGTAAGGTTCAATTCCAAAGAAATGCTCCACCTGCTCCTGCATATTGGCAAGGTATTTACCTTCACTTATATCTTTGCCGTCGTAACCGTCACCAAGGAATACAAGATTGATTCCGCCATTCTTGCCTTTTGTGGCTTTTTGTAGTGTAAGTACCTGGTCCTCGGCATATTCATAGTTATACTGGGTAACCTTACATTTGTGGGTATAGTCCTTGTCTTTCAGCTTGAATACAATTTCACCGCTGCGAGGCTCTGAACCCTGAGCCATCTGTTTTATGGTAAGGGTAAGCTCAGTTTTCTTGTCTCCTGAAGTCTGTGACAGTTCACACCAGTCAGGCATGCTCTCTACATACCATTCACCCTCCGAGTTCAATACGAGTCTGCGTTTTGCCTCAGTGTTGATGGCATTTGCTGTAGCAGGGCGGCAAACAAGTTCCCTATGGGCTGAGATGCGTTTGAAATCGCACCACCCTGTAGCTGTCTGGTAATATGAAAGGGCTGACTCAGGAACTTCAAGTGTGAAGTTGTCTTTTGCAACACCATCGAATGCTCCAGATTGTACATATGGAGGAATAGTGCTTTTGCTTACAATTGATCCTATGCCATAGCACGCTTCAAATGCTCTGCTTCTGATATTTTCCAGGCTTTCAGAGAAAATAACACCTTCCAGCATACTGCAATTTGAGAATGCCCCTTCACCTATGCTTATTACTCCCTCTGGAAATTCCAGCACACCCATCAGACGCCAGTTATAGGCAAATGCATTGTTACCAATTGTCCTTAATGTCTGGGGAAGTACAAGTCTTCCATAAAAGTCACATCCGTAAAATGTGTTTGCGCCTATAACTTCCAATTCTCGCGGCAATTCTAATTCTCCTTTGAGTGGAGTACCTTCAAATGCAGAATTTCCTATTGCGACAATACCATTGTGTAAGACTAGGTTACCGTTGAAACCGCTGTTAAAGAAACATTGTTCAGGTATCTCAGTAATTGTTTGAGGAATAATTATATCTCCAGATAGATTAGGCGACTCTGCAAAGGCTCCAGATCCAATATATTCCAAATTGTTAGGTAAATTAATACTACCATATAATCCTGAACATCTTGCAAATGTACCCATTCCTATTACTCTCAAGCTTTCTGGCAGCTTTAACTCACATATAAATCCGCATCCACAAAATACTCCATCCCAATAGTATGTATAACCTTTGTGGTTACCTAAGGTTTCTAAGGTTGATGGTAGTACAAGTGAACCTGTAAGGCTACGGCACTCATGAAATGCTGCGGCATCAATCTGCTTCAATCCCTCTGGAAGTATCAGTGATCCCGACAGATTGTAACATCCATAAAATGCACTTGATCCAATTTTTACAAGCTTATCTGGAAAAACAAAGCTTGTAAGGTTTGTCATTTCAGAGAATGCGTTGACAGGGATAGTCAGGTCTTCATTCTCATGGTAATTCTGTTCATCTCCTTCTCCAAGGCGACCTCCATCGCCGGCAACAATTGTAACATCTTTCAGGTTTATGGCATTCAATGATGTCATCTTGAATTTCATTATACCCATATCCCTTGAGTTGATTTGTCCGGTAACCTTAAGGTTTCTCACTTTGGTGAGGTCTTTATTGGCTGCGGTAATGCATGAATCAAGGGTTCCTGCCTCTTCAACATTAATTACAACATACTCCTTCAATTTTGCATCGTGGCTTACATCATCATTCTCCCATGCTATTACAGCATCGCTGATCAGTGTAAATGTATAGTCTCCGCTGTTGTTTTTCTTGTCAACCTTAATTGAGAATTTGTGCAGCTTGCCGCTAACGTAAGTGAACAGCTCGTCCTTTTTGAATGAATAAGGTTTGGTGTCTACAGTTATGCCAAAGAGCTCGGTGCCTGCAGGGATTGTTTGTGGAACAACAATGGCCCTGAAGGCGCTGCCGTTTCTGTAAGGGATGATTCCTGTTGTGGCAACGTTGCCCTGTGGGGTAACCTCACCTGTTGCAAGGTTGATGGATGCGTCGTGTTTTACATTCTTTATTACAATGCTCTTGGAGATTGTTGTCCATTCTCCGTCTGCAAAGCCGTCACCTTCTACAAGCTCTACTCTGGCGCTGCTCAATTTGTGGTGCAGCGGAAGGGTGATCTTGTTGGCGGTAGGGGCAACTTTTTCAACTTTTCCCCATAGCAGGTCACTTGCCTCGTAGCCGCTGAGGTCTTCACCCTCTGCAGGTTTGTTCTGGTCTGCCTGTACGGTGAAGGAATAGCTGTTTACATTGTCGGGAGTACCAAAAGGATAGTATCCGTAGATGTCTATGGCTGTGTGTTCGTCTTTCCAGTATACGTCATAGGCGGAGTTCCATTTGCGGTTGGCCTCGTCGTAGGTGTGGCGGAGATTGTCTGCCCTGTTGCCGTTGTTCTGGAGGGTGCCAGGGGTGTCCCCGTTGTAGTCTACGATGTATACACCCATTACGTCACCATTGCAGAAACCGTTGTCGTTGACACGGGTTACCGCTACCTGGTTGATTTCTGCACTTAGGGTAATGGCTTTTTTATCTTGGGTTGGAACATTTTTTATGTCATCAAATCCGGTGCAGGAGCACAACAGTGCTGAGAGTACACCTGTCACATATAATAGTTTGCGTTTCATAGTGTTTCTGGTTGAATGAGTTACTCGGCTACTCCGCCGTAATCTGTGCCGTCGTCATCCCAGTCTGAGATGTTTACGTTAAGTCCGCTGCTATCCTTGCTCAGGGTTACAGTGAAAGTGTATTTTTTGCCTTGGGCAAATGTGAACGCTTTTTTCAGATTGTACTCCTGGCCGTCCAATGTAATTGTTATCAGGTTCTGCTCCGGAACATCCTGTGGGGCTATGATTGCTTTCCACTGATTTCCATTCTGCAGCGGATATACACTTGTAGCATTACCGGTTGCAGTAACTTCTCCATTAGTAAGATTGATGGATGAACCTGTCTTTATTCCGTTTACGGCAATTGATATTTCACCGTTGGCAAGTTCTTCATCTGTAAGACCGTCGCCGGCAGCAAGCTTGATTACCATACAGCTCATGATGTGTGATGTCTGGATGTTTATGTATTCATCTGCTGGATAAGAGTCTGCTTTTTTGCCCCATACGAAATCAGAAGCCTTATAGTCTGTTTCTGCAGTCTGATTGTCTTTTAGACTGAAATTGTGGGCAGATACGTTGTAAGGAGAACCGTATGGATGGTATACGTAAAAATCTGCATGGGTAGAGTTGTCTTTCCAGTACAATGGAGTGGCAGCGTTCCATTGGCTGCCGTCAAGTGTGTACTGCACATTGTGTGCTCCATTGCCTGTGTTGGCCAAGGTGCCTGGGGTAGAGCCGTTGTAGTAGACCATGTACAAACCTATCTGGTCTCCGTTGTCAAATGTGGTTTCTGAAACTCTGGTCTTGAGACCAATTGAAAGTTTTACCTGCTTTTGGGCAGGTGGAGGGTTTATAGGATCTGTGTTCCCATCTCCCCCTTTTGAGCATCCCATTGACAGACATAATAGGATAGCTGCAATGAATTTTGGCAATCTCATTTTCATTTTGTGAAGTGTTTTTGTTATTCCCAACCATCAATTATCTCGCCGCCAATCTCTATGCGGACTTTATCGGGATTATTGTCCAATGTTACATTTATAGAATGTGATATACCACTTCTGAAAATGAACTTGCTCTCGATAAGGTATGATACGTTGTTTGATATAATTTCAATCAAAGGTATTTTACTGTCAACACGTTGAGGGACAACGATTGCAGTAAATACATTATTTGATATTTTTTTAGCGGTAATACTTTTTGCACTGGAGTATTTGTTTTTGGTTACAGTACCAGTTGACAGGTCAATTTGAGCATCTGTGATGGTGCTATGAACTTTTACAACAAGGTTTGAAGGGATTTCTCCAGCAAAGTTTTCACCTTTAAGAACATTTATTGTAAGTTTGCTCATCTTGTGTTTGAATGTAAGAGGAACGGCGTCCATTTTGCTTACAGAGGCTGTTTTAGCCCATAAGAAATCGCTGGCTTCATAACCGCTCATCTGGCTTTCAGTTTCTTCAGTTGATTGATCCAAGGATACTGAAAACGGATATTCATCTACTGTTGTTGGTGTGGCATATGGGTAATATGCATATACATCAAATGAGCCGTCTTTCCAGTAGATGGTTGGTGAGTTGACCCATTGGCTTCCGTTGTATGTAGACTTAATGTTGGTGGCATAATTTCCTGATATCTGTAAAGGGGATGGGTTGCCGTTATTGTATTCTGTAATGTATACCCCAATTGCATCACCAGATTCAAAGGCGTTGTCAGTAGCTTTAGTATCTCCGGGATGTGCAATGTTGAAAGTAATGATGTTTTGTGCATCATTATTCCCTAACTCTTCTTTTGTGCACCCGCCCATTATAATGGCAAGAACACTTAATATTATTGTTAAATTTCTCATCTCTATATAATATTATCTATTTGTTAACGGATGGACGCTTACCCATAAATACCGGGCTGTTTCTATGGATTGGTCTTGCAAGAGTTTGTGGTATTGTGCTCTTGGTTGAAGATAGTTCTGCACTACCTGCATCCATTACATCATTAGCAACAAAATCATCAAAATTGTACTCTTCACCGGCAATTGACTTTATGCGTTTGACAATTGTTTCACGGCTTATAGTGCTGAAATAAGGTATATTATTATTCATACAACTGTTATGTTCAGAGCGGTAAACACCTCTGGTATGCATATATCCTCCCTCGAATATATCTACTATCTGATCGTATTTGTCGTGGAAAATAAGATGTGACCAAGGTACAGCATCCATTTTGCCAGTAAGGGAAAGATTCTCAAACCATCCTAGATACTTTGCTTCTAAAAATTCCATTACGTGGCCACAGCAAGAACATGAGCACGCATCTATGAAAGCATTGTGGTAAATGTATTCATCACCAAGTTTACCGAAGCCATGTCCACCAGCTTCGTGTTGTACAACACCTCTGAAATCAGTCGGATACCCATAATCACTCATTGGACAATATGCAATAGCAGCACCGTCTTCGTACATATAGCATATTCCTCCATATTCTTCAGTGTTTGGTATCATTATTATGAGACTGTTATTTAGGTTACTGTCATCTACTGTTGGTGCTTTGCAAGCATACTCAAAAATAGCCCTATAATCTGTATCATCACTATTTCTTCCACCTAAGGTAACACCACCTTTTGCAGTTGTATTAAAACGGTTGTACACAATTGTATTTACACCGCCTATACCGGATTCTGGAGATACTGCAATTCCAGTATATACATTGAAATAGTTCCGGTATGTCTTATAAGGTTCAATATTAAAGAAGTGTTCTACCGCCTCGTTGATATTGGCTAGCAATTTACCGTCAGAGATATCCTTTGCATTGTATCCGTCACCCAGGAATACGAGATTTATTCCTTTGCCTTTAGTTGCAGACTGTAGTGTAAGTATTTCATCTTCTTTATATTGGTAGTCGTATTGGGTAACTTTACAACGTGTTCGGTATTCTTTATTTACCAATTTGAATACTACTTCACCTTCACGGTCAGGTGTCCCTTGTGGCATCTGGGCAAATGTCAGTTTGATCTCTGTTTTGCCTGTTCCAGTTGTTTTATCCAGTGATATCCACTCAGGATAGCTTTCCACAGTCCATTCCTCATCTGCATTCAATATTAGATTACGTGTTACAGAAGTATTGATTGCTGTTGCAATACTTGGTCTTATCACAAGGTTGCGATAGGCTGATATGCGTTTGAAATCTCCCCAACCCTGAGCAGTTTCATATAAATGTATTGAAGATTCTGGAACTTCCAATGTGAAACTTTCTTTTGGCACACCATCAAAAGCACCTGGCATAACAACAGGGGGTACAGCACTTTTACATACTATTTTATTAATGCCAAAGCAGTTGCTGAAAGCTCCTTTTCCAATAGTTTCAATTCCTTCTTCAAATACAAGACCTTCTATACTTGAACACCCGGCAAAAGCGCTGTTCCCAATGGAATTGATTGATTTGGGAAACTCGATTGTACCCATTAATCGCCAGTTGTTGGCAAACGCCATATCACCAATCATGGCAATATCCTTAGGTAATTTTAATGTGCCGGTAAAATCACAACAGTTAAATGCACATTCATTGATTACTACCAAGCCTTCAGGAAGGTTCAGTTCTCCTCTAAAACCACTCCATTCAAATGCGTATGCTCCAATTGCAGTTATTCCATTGTGAAGTTTCAAGGTTCCTGTCATACCGCTATTTTCCATAAATGCCTGTTCATAGATAGTTGTCAACGTTTGAGGTATTTCCAATGAACCTGTCAGACCTTTACAACCGCGGAATGCCACACTTCCTACATGACTTAATTTATCAGGTAGTTTTAATGCTCCGTACAGATTTTCGCATCCTCCAAAAGCTCCCTCACCAATATATGTAAGGTTATCGGGAAGAATCAGTTCAGATGCAAAACCACAACCGGAGAATGCATAATCTTCAATCTTTTGAAGGGTACTTGGCAATTGTAGGGAGCCAGTCATAGCTCTACAATATTCAAATGCGCGACTATGTATTTCTGTAACACCTTCAGGTATGATTAACGAGCCTGTCAAGTTGGTACAAAAGTAAAATGCAGTTTCTCCAATTCCTTCAAGTTTGTCTGGTAGAACCAATCTCATTAGGGATGGTTTACTTCTGAATCCTTCAAATGGTATATAGTTGTCCCGGGTAAGGCTTCTAGGTACGTATTCATCATATGTGTCATAGGTAGCCTTAATTTGAACCTCTTTTAGATTCAATGCCTGTAGATTGTCCATTTCATCTCTCATAAAATAGAAATCATTTGCATTGACGTATCCTGTAAGTTTGAGATTCTTTACTTTGGATTTGTCATTGTTTGAAGATTCCAAACACTCTTTAAGGGTGCCTGCTTCCTCAATATTTATGATGATATATTCACGGGCATCTGCATCGTGTGATACGCTGTCATTTTCCCATGCTGTTATGCTTTCTGATGTGAGGACAAATTCGTAACCGGAATCATTGCGTTTATTTACCTGAATGGTAAAATTATGTTGTTTTGATGCATAATATGTGAAATCAGCATCTTTGGTTAAATCATATGAAATGCCACCGACAGTAATGCTTAACAATGATACTCCAGCTTTGACTGTTTGAGGTACTATAATAGCCCTGTAATCATTATTGCTTACATATGGTATTGTGCCGGTTGATGGAACATCTCCAACTGCCAGTACTTGTCCAGTTGCCAGATTTATTTTTGATTCACGGATGGTATTCAAAACTAGAACAGCTTTGTTTAAAGATGCCCATTCTCCTTCGTTGAATCCTGTACCCTCTGCAAGAGTAATGCGGGCAGATGCCATAATGTGGCGGAATCCCAACTTGATAACTTCAGCTGTTGGAGCGATGTTCTCAGCTTTTCCCCAAAGGAAATCGGATGCTTCGTATCCACCTACTTTACCGTAAGCTGCAGATGAGCTTTGGTCTTTCTGTACTTCAAAAAGGTATTCTTTGACACTCGTTGGTGATGAGTATGGGTAGTAGCCATAGATATCAACATTTGTTTGACTGTCTTTGAAAAATATGTCATAAGGACTTTCCCAACGGTATGCGGACTCGTTGAAAGTATGTTTTACATTGTCGGCACGGTTACCATTATCCAGCAATTCTCCGGCAGATGAGTTGTTGTAGTCAACAATATAAATTCCAACCTCATCGCCATCACAGAATCCGGAATCATTCACACGGGTTTGATACACTTGTGATATTTCTCCCGACAAATTGATTTTGAGAGCAGGATTGTTTTCAGACAAGTCTCCATAATGCTCTTCAAGATTACATGAAACGGCTATGGCTGATAATGCCATTGCCAATGCTAGATGTTTGATTTTCCCTGGTTTCATAGTCCTGTTTGTTTATTCTACAATACCTCCAAAGTCGTTATCGTCTACATTCCAACCTCCAATACCTATGTTGATACCTTGGCTGGTTTTATTGATTGTTACAGTACAGGTGTACTGTTTGCCTGATACAAGATTGATACTCTGGTTAAGCACATATGTTTTGTCTCCCACAGTTATCTTTATTATATCTGTATTAGTGACACTTTGAGGTATCACTAAGGCCTGTCTTGCATTAACTCCCATTTTGGGGGTAATATCCTGTATGTTGCCATTTGCAGTAATGGTACCGTTTGCAAGATTGATGGTTGAATTTGTTTGCATGCCGCAAATGGTAACCTCAGCACTGTTCATATCTTCATCTGTATATCCATTGCCGGCAACCAATTTTATAATAACATTACTCAAAATGTGTTTTACCGTAATTCCTACAGCTTGGGTAGTTGGGGATACGTAGCCAGTCTTACCCCATAGAAAATCATTGGATTTATAATTGTTGTCAGAAGACTGGTCTGCTTTTATTGAAAATGGATAAGCATCGATGCTTGATATGCTTGAATCGTATGGATAGTAGCAATAGAAATCAGCTTTTGTAGTTTGGTCTTTCCAATATAAAGGAGATTCTGATACCCAACTGCCATTAATGTACTTGAAAAGGACATTATTGGCGTGGTTACCGGATGGCTGAAGGGTATTTGGCTCATTTACAACATAAATGCCAACCTGATCTCCCTGTTCAAAACCGGTTTCATTAACTTTTGTGATTGTAGTGGAAATTTTAATTGGAATTTTTTCTGCTTCTGTGTGACCTGGAGTGGGATCTGGGGATAGTTCAGACTTCTCACAGCAAGCAGCGAGCAATAATGCAACTGAAAACAATAGAAGTGCTATTTTTTCATGTCCAAATGTTTAATCCTACACGTCTCCAATGTAGTAAATTGCCACATGAAAAAGCGTGGAGACATTTCGTTGACTCTGTGGATGGTGTATGCATTTCCATAGAAGGATCAACGAAAACACTTTCCCTAATATGTCTGCCAAATTGGTAGGCCTGACAAATTTAGGTATTTTATGATTATGTTGGTAATTAATTTCCTTAAATTTTTGTCATATTCCTGTTTCTTTGTTCACTTGGTGGTATAAAAAAAGATGCCCCCATTTGGAAGCATCTTTCAGTATTGCCTAGTATATATATCCGAATTTCTTCAGTTCCTTTTTGCTTTCGCGCCAGTCGGGGTTGACCTTTACGAACATTTTGAGGAATACTTTCTTTTCAAAGAATTTCTCCATGTCGCGGCGGGCCTGGGTGCCAACGCGTTTCAGGGCAAGGCCTTTAGGGCCTATGATGATTCCCTTCTGGGACTCCCTTATTACGTTGATGATGGCGCTGATGTTGTAGATCTCCTCGTTCTCCTCAAAAGCGTCAATCACAACCTCTGTGCAGTAAGGGATCTCCTTGTTGTAGTTGAGAAGGATCTTCTCGCGGATGATCTCCGATGCAAAGAAGCGCATGCTTTTATCTGTGAAGACATCCCTGTCATACCATGCATGCTGCTGAGGCAAAAGTTCAACAAGTCTTGAAAGCAATACATCTACATTGAACTTGTTAAGTGCAGAGATTGGAAGAATCTCAGCTTTTGGCACTGTTGCATGCCATTTTTCTACAAGCTCTACAACTTTCTCTTGCTTTGTCTCGTCAATCTTGTTGATGGCAATGATTACAGGGCACTCAACTTTGTTGAGTTTCTCTATGTACTCAATGTTCTTGTCCATTTTCTCAAT
>JAEIGA010011566.1_pt1 | contig 13396 bp, 13 predicted proteins | sample 9270691 | NCBI WGS metagenome assembly JAEIGA01 (sample SAMN17057246, study PRJNA624740) | gut metagenome | biome: biome; isolation source: fecal sample | host: Bos grunniens | place: China: Xizang | collected 2019
GCTTGCTTCGGACAGGCTTTCTTGGAATTACATCCAACAAAATATGCTGAAGAATTAGTTAAGAAAATGGAAGCTAATGGTGCAAAAGCATACCTGGTTAACACAGGATGGAACGGAACAGGAAAACGTATCTCTATCAAAGATACACGTGGTATCATCGATGGTATCTTAAGTGGAGATATCAACAAAGTTGAAACAAAGATGATCCCAATGTTCAACTTCGAAGTTCCAACAGTTCTGCCAGGAGTAGACACAAACATCTTAGACCCACGCAACACATATGCTGATGCTTCTGAATGGGAAGTTAAAGCAAAAGACCTTGCTGGACGTTTCATCAAAAACTTCGCTAAATACGAAGGAAATGAAGCTGGTAAAGCTCTGGTTGCTGCTGGTCCACAGTTATAAGAATCATACGAGGACAACTCGTTACTGTGCTTAGTGCATAAATAAAGAAATAGGGTATGCATCCGATTATGGTTGCATATCCTATTTTTTATTTCATAAAATGTCGAATATGAAGCGACCTTTTTGGCATGTAATGTGTTATACTAGTACAAAGAAAAATAGAAAGGAAAGAAAATTATGAGAAATCGAGATAGAATAGAACCTTTTTTGATGGAAATTGGCGAAGTATGGAGTGAGTATTTTCCAGATTGGAGATTTGGACAGTTGATGTTCAATTTTTTCAGTGTACTCGGAGACCCATTTTATTATGAGGAAGATGAGTTTTTGGTAGCACTTAAGGCGTATGCAAAACGAGAAGATCCAAAAGCGGCAGTAGCTAAGTATCAGCAGGAAATGGATGAAAACACAAAAGATGAAAACGGTGTTTCCAGAGCAGAAGCTGCTGCAAAATTTAAAGAAGAGATGGAAGCATTGATGAAAAGTTTTAGTTTTGCTGAATTTCAAGAAAAAATCAGAAAAGAAATGGAAGAGTTGGAAGAAAACTAAAAATTTATTTTAGATATAAAAAGGGATAGAGGATTGTAAAGAAATCGTCTATCCCAAAGAAAGATTTTTATTTTTCAGCTAATAATTTTTCAACACTTGCAAGTTTTACGCAGAGTACGAATACTTTCGATGCCATTTCCATTTCTTCTGCTGTTGGGAAGGATGGAGCGATACGGATGTTAGAATCCTGTGGGTCTTTGCCATAAGGGAAAGTTGCACCAGCACCAGTAAGAATGACTCCAAGGGCTTTACATTTTGCAACAACCGCTTTTGCACATCCTGGCATAGTATCGAAAGAAATAAAATATCCTCCTCGAGGTTTTACCCAGCTTCCGATTTCTAAACCGCCAAGTTCAGTTTCCAGAGTATTTAATACTGCTTCGAATTTTGGACGGAGAATGTCTGCATGTTTTTTCATGTGTGCATTCAGACCATGAATATCTTTGAAGAATCTTGCGTGTCTTAACTGGTTGATTTTGTCATGTCCGATGGTCTGGATAGTCATCTGGCTTTCGATAAATTTGATATTTTCGATGGAAGATGCAATTGCAGATACACCAGAACCAGGGAAACTGATTTTGGAAGTAGAAGCAAAGATGTAAACCATGTTAGGGTTTCCTGCTTTTTCACATTCTTCCAGAATGTTTAAAATTTCATCCTGTGTTTCTTCGTATAAATGGTGGATGCAGTATGCGTTATCCCAATAGATACGGAAATCTTCGGCTGCTGGTTTTAAGTTTGCAAAACGTCTGATGACTTCATCGGAATAAGAAATACCAGTTGGATTGGAGTATTTTGGTACACACCAGATACCTTTTACGGCTGGGTCATTGTTTACATAGTGTTCTACCATATCCATGTCTGGTCCGTCACTGTGAAGTGGGATATTAATCATTTCAATACCAAAATATTCTGTGATTTTGAAATGTCTGTCATAACCAGGCACTGGACATAAGAATTTTACTTTATCTAATTTGCACCAAGGAGTAGAACCGTTTACTCCTTTTAACATGGAACGGGAAACAGTGTCATACATAATGTTCAGACTAGAGTTTCCGCAGATTACAACATTGTCCTTCTGTACGGACATCATGTCGGCCATCAGTCGGCGGCATTCTCCGATTCCATCTAAGTCACCATAGTTACGAGTGTCATTGCCAAGAACTGTTCTCATGTCGGAATTGCCATCCAGAACGTTTAACATTGGCATAGAAAGGGTAAGTTGGGAAATACTTGGCTTACCACGTGCCATGTTCAGGTTCAAGTGCATGCCCTCAAGTGTTTTGTATTCTTCGTCTAATGCAGCTTTCAGGGTTAGTAATTCGTTTAAGTTCAGGTCTTTGTATGCTTTCATGTCGTTTGCTTCACTTTCTTAATTTAGTAGAGTAAAATATATTTTATAATACCGAAAATGCAAGGAAAATGCAATAGTAAACTAACTAGTTCTGTTGTAAAATCTGTTGTGTTTTTATAAGCGGGTAGGAGATGAGACTGCAGGAATCTAGGTTTTCGTGATGCATATACACCGCCGTAATCTGATGATTATCATATGTTTTGTAATAATAGATTCCTTTGTCGGTGTTGCAACAACAAGAGTATATGGTGATTTCGTAAAGATTTTCGGCAATTTTTACACAACCACGAGGATGTTCCACAGAGCTTAAAATGTGGAAAAATTGACTGATATTTGATTCTTCTGTGGATGCACAGACGGAATTTGTTTTTGTAAAAACCGCTTTCACAAAACGTGATTGCGAAGACCAATCTCCAGGAAGAAACAGGGCACCAAGTCCACGACTATACAAAGATAAGTCAAGCTCTTTGGAAAAATGATTTTCGGGTTCGTGGTTTGACAAGTTTCTGTAATTATTGAGAGAGAATAACTGCATATTAAACGTAGGGTTGTTTGTTAAGACGCCTACGGGATTTTCATAAATGTTTAAACCATCTTTTGTGGATTCTATGGTTAAGGAAGTAGTTTTGTCAGAAATCATCCAATGTAGTGGAGACAGTGGAAGCTGGTCACTGTAATTTTCGTTTAATAAGTTCGTGTGTTGCAATAAAATTTTAGCTTCTTCCAAGGTAGAACATTGGCTAAGAATCCAAGGAATGAACTCAAAGGGTGTGATATTGTCTTTGCCTTGGAGGCAAGGCTTATAGTCGGCATTTCCAGGAAAGTTAAGTCCTGCCATGCTAAGTCCCATTTCGTTGGTTGCCTCATAATATAAGGGATAATTGTCGCAGACATATGCCATGCCAATCATGGCAAAATGCCTGCAAAGAGTATCCTTGTGGCGAAATTTTAACGGATAATTTCGAGCAGTAATGGTTACAGTTTCAAAATAAGAATATTCAAGGTCTAGATTTCGACCGAAATAGTGGTCATTGTTTAAAAAAGATATTGCGGTACACATGGAAACACCTCTCTTTTTGGGTAGTATTATAATGTAGAATATATCATTTGTGTGCTTATTATTCGTACGTATTGTTAGAGGAGATGATATTATGATTGAAAAGTTAGAGGAAAATGATTTTAGTTTAAAAAAATATCCAAGAACCCCTCATTTAGAAGGATCAAGACTTCAAGTGGGGGATGAAGATTTGAGTCAGATTCGTTTTTCGGATATTGAGGGGCGTTATCTGGTAATTGAAGAAAAGTGTGACGGTGCTAATTCGGCGATTTCTTTTTCGAAAGATGGCGAATTGCTTTTACAAAGCAGAGGACACTATCTGACAGGTGGATACAGAGAACGTCATTATAATTTGATGAAACAATGGGCAGCGGTACATCAGGATTGTTTTTTTGATGTACTTGGTACGCGTTATATTATGTATGGAGAATGGATGTATGCCAAACATTCTGTTTTTTATGATGCATTGCCACATTATTTTCTGGAATTTGATATTTTTGACAGGGAAAAGGGGATTTTTCTGGATACAGCTTTCAGAAAGAAATTGACAAGCCAGATGCCGATTGTGTCAGTTCCAGTATTAGGTGAGGGGATTTATAAAAAACAGAAGGATGTACTGGCACACTTAGGACCGTCAAAGTATATTAGTAAGAAGCATATGGAAGTTTTACGAAGGGTTTCGGAAGAATTGAAATTGGATGCAGATAGACAGTGTCATGAAACTGATTCTTCGACTATGATGGAAGGCTTGTATATTAAAATAGAAGAAAACGGACAAGTGGTTGGTCGTTTAAAATATGTAAGGGCATCTTTTTCGCAGTATTTAAATGAGTCTGCAACACATTGGCTAGAAAGACCAATAATTCCAAATCAATTATCTTGTTCTATGGACACGTTGTTTTGGGCGTGAGAAGTTGTTTGTTTCACAAGAAAGTAAGGTGAAGTGTAAGTTATGCAAAAAAGATATAAAGAATTGTTGGCATTGGTGCCAACACAACCAGAGTGGAAGATTGACTGGGATGCCATAGAAGATTCTGCATTTTCTTTTCTTGTAGAAAAGATGAAAGTTACCATGCAAAATCCAGTATGGCATGGAGAAGGAGATGTATGGACCCATACGAAAATGGTTTGTGAAGCGTTGGTTCATATTCTGGAATTTCGTGCTTTAGAAAAACGTAAGCAAGAAGAAGTGTTTTTAGCAGCACTTTTGCATGATATCGGTAAAGTACCATGTACCAAGTGGGAAGATGATGCATGGACATCACCGAATCATACTTTAGTTGGTTCTAAAATGGCAAGGGAATGGCTCTGGAAAGAATATGGATTTTGTGGAGAAAAATCTTTGCAAGAGTTTCGTGAGACCATTTGTAATTTGATACGTTATCATTCTGTTCCATCACACCTTTTGGATTTGAAACATCCAGAGTTTCGTTTGCATAAGGTGGCATCGAATGGAGAATTGACACCAGATTTTACTATTGAGTTATTGTGTATTTTATCAGAAGCTGATATGAGAGGAAGAATTTACGACAAGACAGAAGAATCTTTGGAAAAATTAGAGATTTGTAGAGAAACTGCCCGTGATTGTGGATGCTTTCAAGGGACTTTGGAATTTCCAGATGCATTTTCTGAATATGCTTACTTATCTGGTCGTAAGATTTTGCCAGGGCAGAGTATTTATGATAATACTTGGGGAGAAATCGTTGTGATGTGTGGACTTCCAGGAACCGGAAAGGATACTTGGATAAAAGAAAATTTTTCCGGTTATCCAGTTGTTTCGCTGGATGATTTTCGTCTGCAGATGCATGTTTCTCCAAAGGAGGAACAAGGATTAGTTGTCAACGCAGCTCGTGAACTGGCAAAAGAATATTTGCGAAAGAAAGTTCCATTTGTTTGGAATGCAACTAATCTTACACCAATGATTCGAGGTAAATTGGTGAACTTATTTGTTGGATATGGAGCTTCGGTAAGGATTGTATTTTTAGAAACAGAGTGGGATGAAGAATTGAAGCGTAATCGAGAGAGAAAAGCACAGGTTCCAGAGAGGGTGATTGAGAATATGTTGGGATACATGGTTGTTCCAGAACGAATGGAAGCGTACCATGTAGAATGGCATTGTGTGTGAAAGGAAAAGAAGATGATAAAAGGTGCAATTTTTGATATGGATGGTATTCTTTTTGATACCGAGCGAGTATATTTTGAGACTTGGCAAGAGATGGCTATGGAATATGGAGTGAAATTAGACAAAGATTTTATGCGAGTGGTTTCAGGAACAACAGGGAAACAAAAGTGTGAAATTGTGGCACGATTTTATTCTGTAGAAGATGGGTCGGATATTGTTGCTGCTTGTAGTAAACGTGTCAAAGAAAGGCTAGAACAAGAGATAGTGGTCAAGAAAGGTGTATATGAAATCTTGAAACGCCTCAAAGAAATGGGGATGAAAACCGCAGTTGCAAGCAGCAGTGCACTAGAACAGATTGAGAAGAATCTGCGTAAAACCAACACGTATGATTTTTTTGATGCGATTGTCAGTGGAAGACAGGTGCCACATGGAAAGCCTGCCCCTGATGTATTTTTGCTTGCGGCACAAAAGATTGGATGTAAACCAGAAGAATGTTATGTGTTTGAGGATAGTGAAAATGGAGTTCGTGCAGGACACACATCGGGTGCAGTAACCATTATGATTCCAGATTTGGTACAGCCGAGCGAAGAAATTCGTGCACTTTGTGATGAAATTTGTACGGATTTCTTCGAAGTAATCGATACAGTCCTTGAGAAAAAGGTAGATTTGTGATAAAATTTGAGAAATTATATAAGTTTACGAAGTTGATTCGTATCGTTAAAAATTGGAGGTAAAAATGACAGTTGGTGTAAATGTTGCTTTATTTGTATTTGGTGTAATGGTGAGTGTTGCGGTTTTTGCAGGAATTATTGCTGCGATTTCAGCAGTGGTTGGTTTTAGCAAAGACGGAAATAACGAAGAAGATTAATAATACAACTTTGATAGAACGATGAGAAGCAGTGTGAATTGGTTAACCAATCTCCATACTGCTTTTTCATTTTATAAGAAAGCATAAATCTAGGGGACTTGCGAAATGTGTACAAATGCATTAAAATCGAAGTATCTAAAAAATAATTGAGGTGTAGCTATGTTAAATGTAAAACAATGGATTACAGCAATTTCTCTTGCACTTTGTTTAATTTCTTTGGCTGTTATTTTGACACTAAATTGCAAACAATTGTATTTGTGGGAGATGAAATGGTCTAACATACCTGAGAGAACAGGTGTATCAGAAGAAACTATTTTGGAAAATTATGACACATTGATTGAATACAATTCCGTCTTTTTCAAGGGAGAACTGAAATTCCCGACACTTCCGATGTCTGAGTCAGGGAAGGTGCATTTTGAAGAAGTAAAAAATATTTTTGTGTTCTTTCAAGCAGGTTTATTTCCTGTGACATTCGCTCTTACATTGCTAGGAGCATGGTGGCTTCGAAAAGAAAAACCAAAATATTTAAAGTGGGCAGCAAGTTTGATGATTGGAATCCCAGCAGTGCTTGGTGCGTTGATTGGGTTATATTGGGATAAAGTGTTTGTTTTATTCCATGAATTATTGTTTAATAACGATTATTGGATTTTTGATTATCGAACAGACCCAATCATTTTGTTTTTGCCAGATAGTTATTTTATGCACTGTGCGATTATGATTCTGGCATTGGTAGTATTTTTTAGTATGATGTGTTTGATATTGTACAGATATAAACAGAAAGGATAGAGATAAGATGGGATTTGGATTTTTTACTATGTTTGAACTAATGTTTTTTCTAATGTTCTTTTTGGTGTTTGGAGTGATTGTTTTCACTTTTATCAAAGGCATTGGAGAATGGAACAAGAATAACAATTCACCAAGATTGAGTGTGGATGCAACAGTGGTGGCAAAACGAAATCAAGTCAACTATCATCATCACAACAATGGTGGCAGTACACGCTCTACCACATATTATGTGACTTTTCAAGTGGACAGTGGTGACCGTATGGAACTTCGCGTGAGTGGACAGGAGTTTGGATTGCTTGTAGAGGGGGATTTTGGAACATTAACATTCCAAGGTACCCGATACATAAGTTTTGTAAGACGATAAATTGTATGGTTTAGGATTGAGAGGGGATTTTTATGCCGATACAAATTGTAAGAAATGATATAACAAAAATGAAATGTGATGCTATTGTCAATGCTGCGAATCATTCTTTGTTAGGCGGTGGGGGTGTGGATGGTGCCATTCACAGAGCTGCTGGAAAAGGTTTGTTGTCAGAATGCAAGAAATTGGGAGGATGTAAAACTGGTGAAGCAAAGATAACGGGAGCCTATAATCTTCCTTGTCGTTATGTAATTCATACGGTGGGACCAGTATGGCATGGCGGAATGAATGGAGAGAAAGAATTGTTGCAAAGCTGTTACACGCAGTCACTTCATTTAGCAAAAGAAAAAAATTGTGAATCTATAGCATTTCCGTTGATTTCAAGTGGTGTATATGGATATCCAAAAGACCAGGCATTGCGTGTGGCATTAGATACCATCAGTCAATTTTTGGTAGATTATGAGATGTTAGTATATGTGGTTGTTTTTGATAAAACGGCATATCAGATTGGAGAAAAGTTATTTTCTTCTATTAGTACATATATTGATGACCATTATGTGGAACAAAAAGAAATTTCGTATCCAGAACCTAGAAGGACGCAGATGCTTCGCGAGGAGTCTTCACCATATCGTTCGTGTTCGAAAAAAGAATCGCTTCCATGTGATGTGTTGTGGGAAGAACCAGGATTTCTTGCAAGTCCAACGATGAGTTTAAAGCAACTTCTCGATCAGGTGGATGAAAGCTTTTCTCAGATGTTGTTTCGTCTAATTGATGAGAAAAGAATGACCGATGTACAGTGTTACAAAAAGGCGAATGTGGACCGAAAATTATTTTCTAAGATTCGCAGTGATATGAACTATCGACCAAAGAAAAATACCGTTTTGGCATTTGCGATTGCGTTAGAACTTACACTTGCCGAAACGAAAGATATGTTGATGAAAGCAGGATTTGCGCTTTCTCGCAGTAATAAATTCGACATCATTGTAGAATATTTTATTCAAAATGGAATGTATGATATCATGCAAATCAATGAAGCTTTGTTTGCGTTTGACCAGAACCTGTTAGGATAAGATAAATCTTGTATTTGTCGCTTTCGAAGCGACCAATTCCGAATAAAACAACGATATAATAAGATTACAAAGTGAGACACAAAGTAGTCCGTTATAATCCATTAGAATCCGTTGTAAGAAAGGTTAGGTAGGTCATATGTTAAATAAGAAAGAAAATAATAAGAAAGAAAATAATAAAGTGACAAATACAAATCAGAATAATACTCAATATCATTTGCAGCAGCTTCGCGAACTGTTTCAGAGAAATCTTGTAGAGAGCGAACATGAGCGTAGAATGAGAGAACGTATAGAAGAAGAGAAAAAACGCAGAGAAAAAGAAAATGAAGAAGTTAAAACAGAGGAAGTTAAATCTGAAAAAATTCAGAATAATATTACAGAGTTGGTGTTTGTTTTAGACCGTAGTGGTTCTATGTCTGGTTTAGAGAGTGATACGATTGGCGGATTTAATGCGATGATTGAAAAACAGAAAAAACAAGAAGGAGAATGTTATGTTTCTACTGTTTTGTTTGACCATGTCTGTGAAGTTCTTCATGACCGAATTCGTTTGCAAGATGTTCCAAGAATGACAACAGACCATTACACCGTTCGTGGATGTACTGCATTAATCGATGCCATTGGTGGAGCGATTCATCACATTGAAAATATACACAAATATGCACGCAGAGAAGATGTTCCAGAGCATACTTTATTTGTAATCACAACAGATGGAATGGAAAATGCAAGTCATAAGTACACCACAATGCAAGTAAAAAGAATGATTGAACATCATAAAGAAAAAGATGATTGGGAATTTATTTTTATTGGGGCAAATATTGATGCAGTAGAGACGGCTACTGATTTTGGTATCTCTTATGATAGAGCTGTAAATTATAAAGCGGATGCTAAGGGAACAAGGGTATTATATGATACTGTTGCAGAGGCTGCTTGTAATGTACGTGCGAATAAAAGATTACATGGTGAATGGAGTAAAGCAATCAACGACGATTATAATAATCCTGAACGCAAAAGATAAGATTTATAAGTAAAACGACAAAATACAGGCAGAACATAAAAAAGTTCTGTCTGTACCTCTTTTTGGAGCCTCTTGTAAGAGTGTTGTAAATTGGTATCGAATGTTGCTAATTGGAATAAAATGGTTTATAATACATTTTATTTGCTAAATTTAATGAATCATGAGGTAAAGCAAAATGGTATATAGCAACGTATTGGAAGCTCTTGGAAACACGCCAATGATAGAGCTTTCTAAAATGACTGGTCCTGACGATGCACGTGTACTCGTAAAATATGAAGGGATTAATATTGGCGGTTCTATCAAGACTCGTACCGCTTTTACAATGGTGGAAGAAGCAGAGAAAAAAGGCTTACTGCATAAGGATTCTATCATTGTAGAACCAACAAGTGGAAACCAGGGAGTTGGTCTTTCTTTGGTCGGCGCTGTGAAAGGCTATCAGGTAATTATTATTATGCCAGATTCTGTTAGTATGGAACGTCGCCAGTTGGTAACTCAATATGGAGCCAAGGTAAAATTGGTGCATGATGCAGGCGATATCGGAGAATGCATTAACAAATGTATTGCCATTGCAAAACGTATGGCAAAAGAAAATCCAAATGTATTTGTGCCAGACCAGTTTTCTAATCAGGACAATATCAAAGCACATCTGTGTGGAACTGGAAAAGAGATTTTAGAACAGGTGGATGGACCAATTCACGCATTTTGTTCAGGTATCGGAACTGGTGGAACGATTACAGGAATTGGTATGATGCTTCGAGAGAAGAATCCAGATATCCATATTTCTGCAGTGGAACCAGAAAATGCAGCAATTCTTTCTGGTGGAACTGTAGGTACACACTTGCAGATGGGAATTGGGGATGGATTAATTCCAGATATTTTAGATACTCAAATTTATAATGATATTATTGTAATTACAGATGATGAAGCAATTCGAACAACAAAAGAAATGGCAAGAAAAGAAGGAATCCTTTGTGGTATTTCGAGTGGAACAAATGTATGTGCTGCTTTAAAACTTGCCAAAAAACTGGGTAAAGGAAAGACAGTTGTAACAATTTTACCAGATACAGGTGAAAGATATTTTAGTACTCCATTATATGAGGAAGATATCGAGTATTAGTCATTTGTAAACTATAAAAACTCCTCCAAATATAATCGTTTGGGGGAGTTTTTGTGTGTGGAATCTTGACACAGATTGGTATTTTATAGAGCTGTTTATTTGTGATTCGTAAGCAGTTTTTCGTAAAGCAAACCAGTGAAAAACCAAAGTGGGGCATAATCAAGTCTAATCAAACCGTTGATATGAAATTTACTTTTGGAGTAATCCCAGGGACACATTTGATGTTTTTTTAGTAAACTTCCAAATGCATATTCGCCGAAGAAAATGTGAGTCATATAAATAAGCCCACGAAAAACGATACTACAATTTTTATAAAGTTTAGATAAAGGGGCGATGATGCAGGCACAACCATAAATAGGAAACATCCATAAAGAAGAGTGTCCAAGTAAATCAAATTTTTTATTTTTAAGAGAGCAAAGTCCAGTCCAGAATATTTCAAGACACCAGCCGAGAGCACCGCAAAATAGGAAGTTTTTTTCAAAAAGAATAATGTTGTTTTTCATAGGAATTTTCCTTTTTAAATATTTCTCAATATTGTTACCAAATTGTAAGAAAATATGCCTTTTCTTTTTCTGCAAGAATTGTCATAATATGTATTGAATAGTCCACGTCATTGTGCTAAAGTTAAAGAGTTCTAAATGAGCTGGGCTTTAGGTATGATTTATGTGAATAAAGAACGGTTAAATTGATTAAAGGAGAGGAAAAGATGAGGAAAGGTATGAAGAAAAAGAAAAGTGGATTACTGACAGAACTTATAGATGTCAAACATAAAAAGATATCTGTTGGTTTGTTGTTTCCACTGATTTTGTTTTATTATGAGATTGTTTTTAAACAGTCTACGGTTCAGGGAATTTTTCAGCTGGGAACTTTATTTATGTTGTTGTTCTGCTTTTTGTATAGTGGTGTTGCTTATCTTTTGAGCACACTGTTTAAAAATAAAAAGGTGAATTACATCATAGGAGGAGTTTTGATTGCTGTATCGGCAGTTCCTTTTTTGGTACAGTATTTTGTATATCGTCAGTTTAAAGTATTTTATGATTTAAATACGATGTTTGGTGGCGCTTCGGATGCGCTTACCGGATTTGCCAGCGATGCACAAAGACTGGTATTTAGTGTGGATGGACTCACAAAAATTTTATTGTTTTTTATTCCTACTATCTTGTATTTTTTGTTTGGTAGATTTATAAAGACAGATAAAATCAAATGGATGCAAAAAGGAGTAGCATTACTTTTTATATTTGAGGTGTATATTATCATTCGCATTGGACTTCTTATCTATGAACCATTGGGAATGTTGTATGGATTAGAGTATAATTATCAGTCTGCAGTAAGTAATTTTGGTTTGATAACAGGTATTCGTTTGGATATTATGGAAAATACATCCGATGTAGAAGATTCTTTTGAGGATGTTGGACCAACAGGCGTTCCAACTATTACGGGACAGCCATCTGCAACTCCAACAGTTACAGGAGAACCAACAAACACACCAGATGTATCGGGAGAGCCTACCCCAACACCTACTCCAACGCCTACCCCAATCGTGTATGAACCAAATCAGATGAATTTGAACTTGAATGGCGGTAAAGGAACGGTTGCAGAGTTGAACAAGTATGTTGCTAATCAAGCGGCATCTTTGAAGAATGAATATACAGGTCTCTTTGAAGGAAAAAATCTGATTTTTATTTCAGCGGAGGCATTTTCGGCAGAAGTAATTGACCCAGTGTTGACACCTACATTGTATCGATTGGCTACAAAAGGAATTAATTTTACAGATTATTATCAGCCAGCAGGTGCAGGTACGACAGGTGGAGAGTATCAGAACGTGTTTGGTTTGTTGCCAACCGATGGTGGAAAATCATTTAAGAATACAGCGAACCATTTGAATTATTTCACAATGGGAAGCCAGTTAGACCGTTTGGGATACTATGGAATGGCATTCCACAACAATTCCCATACATATTATGACAGACATAAAACTCATAACAATCTGGGATATTCCGAAGGCTTTATGGGATATGGTAATGGAATGGAAGAATATGTTAAAAAACAGTGGCCACAGAGTGATTTGGAAATGATAGAAGGTACTTTAGGATTATATATTGATAAAGAACCATTTAACATTTATTATATGTCTGTAAGTGGTCATAGTGGATATTCCAAGTCAAACAATGCCATGACAAGAAAAAATTGGGACAAAGTAAAAGATCTTAATTATTCGGAAGATGTAAAAGGATATTTTGCTGCAAACCTTGAATTGGAAAATGCATTGGCTTATTTAGTTGCAGAATTGGAAGCGAAGGGAATTGCAGATGATACTGTAATCTGTATTGCAACAGACCACTTCCCATATGGATTGGATAATGACGCAGCACTTGGCAAGATGCCTTTGTTGTCAGAACTGTATGGATATTCTGTAAAAGATGTGTTCCAGCGTGACCATAACCGTTTGATTTTGTGGTGTGGCTCTTTGGAAGATGAAGAACCAATTGTTGTAGATACACCAACTTCTAGTTTGGATATTCTTCCAACGTTATCAAACTTATTTGGAACAGAGTTTGACTCTCGTTTGATGCCAGGTCGTGATGTATTTTCTGATGCACCAGCACTGTTCTTTAACATGAGTTACGATTGGAAGACAGAATATGGAACTTATTATTCTTCCAAAGGACAGTTTGTTCCGGCCAATAACGATATCGAA
>JAEIGA010011567.1_pt1 | contig 13395 bp, 18 predicted proteins | sample 9270691 | NCBI WGS metagenome assembly JAEIGA01 (sample SAMN17057246, study PRJNA624740) | gut metagenome | biome: biome; isolation source: fecal sample | host: Bos grunniens | place: China: Xizang | collected 2019
ATTACTAATGAGCAAATGAAAAGCGGTTATATTTTGATCGACTGTTCAGGTGTAGACCTTACATTAGGAAGTACAGAGCAGACAATTAGCGGTTTGTATGCAAGAGTAAAGGCTGCATACAATAGCGGTAAAATGATGATTGCAGAAAATGCTGTTTGGGGTGATCAGGGTTTAGTAACTCCTATTCAGGTTTTCGCGGTTGATTTTGGTACATATTATGTTATTACTGCGTCAACCCTTCAGATTTGGCTTACTAATGCGGACAAAGTAACCATTGTTAACATGGTAGGTGATTAATTATGTCTACTTGGAATTATCCGGATATAGGTTGTAATAGTTTTGTTTTTTTAGATAAGGACAAATTATATAAGTCCTATATCCGGTATTTCCTTGCTCGCCTTCAGAGTATGTTTAAATATGAAGGTTTGCCCGAAACAGTCCCCCAAAAGTGGCTTGAAAATATGCTTTTAGTCAGTGGGTCATGTGTATGGCTTAAAACTGATAAAGATGGATTATTTGTAAATAGGGCTGCCCCCGGTGGTGACTTGGATATTTATTACATTCCAAAAGAAATATTGATTGTTAACCCTTACGCTGAGGGATTAGAAAAAGAAAAGCCTTATCATAGGGATGTTGATTGTGTATTAATGCTTAATGATACATATGCTCAGGGCATAATGCCGTTACTTGAAAAATATGTATCAATGCTTGTTGAATCTGATCTGTCACAAAATATAGCGGTCATAATGTCTAGGGCCTCAATGATCTTATCAAGTGCGGATGAAAAAACTAAACAAAGTGCTGAATTATTTATGAAGCACTTATTTGAAGGAAAATTAGATATTATTGGTGAAACTCCTTTTTTAGTAGGTAATCAGGACAGGCCGTTATCTATTAATCAGATGACACATGCCAATGATACAATTACTCAGTTAATTGAATTTCACCAGTATATTAAGGCTTCACTTTATAATGATCTCGGTTTACAGTCAAATTATAATATGAAGCGTGAAAGCATTAATAGTAATGAATCACAGCTTAATGAAGATCAATTACACCCGCTTATTGATAACATGCTTGCTGAAAGGCGTGAAGCATTGGAAAAAGTCAATAAAATGTTTGGCACTAATATAAAAGTTGATTTCAATTCTGCTTGGGAAGTTAACGAAATTCAGGAAGAATCAGAAATTAAGCAGATTGAAGCGGAAACTGAAATAATTGAAGATCAGGCTGAAAACCCTGAAGAAACTGCTGATAGTAATGAAGTTAACGCTGAAGAAGGTGAAGAAAATGAAAAGACTGAATGAATATATAGATATTTCTAATGGCCTTTTTTCTAATTTTCTCGCGCCTATTTGGGATTATGCTTTTCCGGATAAATCTGAATTAGATATATATTTTATTACAAGATATGGCACCCGGATAGGCTTTGAAAGTCTGCTTGATGTATATGCGGATAGTACAACAGGGCAGATAACAGGCAATAATCTTAAAAGATTGTGTGACATGATCTATCATGTAAATTGTCGTAAGTGGGAACATCTTTTTAAGGTTTATAATGCTGATTATTCGCCTATTGAAAATACTGATTTTATTGAAGAAGTAACTGAAGATAATCAAAATTCAAGGGTTATTGATTCTGATAAAGCGGGGTCTAATTCAAGTAGTACAACGTCAAGTAATACAGCTAGCGGCACTGACAGCGGAAATACTAACAGATATGGTTTTAATTCGTCTAATGCGGTTGGTGAACGGACAGATGGAAGAACATCAAGCAGCAGTGTAACAGGCTCAGTATCTGTTTCAGATTCAAGCACTGATACAGATGATACGACTATTACGGATGATGAAGATAAAAAGTTAATCAGGCGTAAACATGGTAATATAGGCGTGACCGAAAATGTAACCATGTTGCAACATGAAGTTGACTTTTGGAAATGGTCATTTATTGACGCTATATGTAAGGATATTTGCGACATTATCGCATTATCAATATATTAAAAAGGAAGGTATTTAACATGAAAGTAACACAGGTTGCTGCACTTCTTAATGATACAGTAAAGGAAGATTTAGGCCTTTCTTCTGTTATCAATGAAGATTTGTCGAATGTAGTCGATTTTGGCCATGAAGTATTTGATGTATCTGAGGCAAGTAAAGATAACTTCTGTAAGGCCCTTATTATGCGTATAGGCCGCACGATTTTTGTTAATCGTACTTATGAGGGCAATACGCTTGGCCTGTATCGTGATTCTTTTGAATATGGCGCTGTACTTCAGAAGATCACGCTTGATTCTCTTTTTGAATCTGAGGAAAACCCCGCTTGGCAACTTGAAGATAATGCTTCATATGATCAGAATGTATTTAGAAAACCTAAGGTTTCCGAGAAGTTTTTCGATCTTCATGAAAGTTTTCAGATTCCGCTTAGTATCACTGATGATCAGATCAAACAGGCGTTTTTGGATGCCGGGGCGCTTAATGCGTTTGTTTCAATGCTTTGGGATGGGGTTGACAAGTCTATGAGCCTGAAGCTTGAAGCACTGGCTACAAGGACTGTTACAAGCTTTATTACAAAAACTCTTAATAGTGAGTTCCCTAATGTTAGTGATAATAACTATGCGGGTATGACTTCTGTTAAGGCTATTAATCTTCTTTATGAGTATAATACACAGTTCGGCCTTACTGGCGCAGATGCTCTTACAAAAGATAATTGCCTGTTTAGCGCTGAGTTCATCAAGTTTGCTACACAGCGTATTGATCTTACTTTGTCAAGGCTCACAAAGCTTTCTACGCTGTTTAATATCGGCGCAAAGCCTAGATTTACGCCTAGATCAAAGCAGCATGTAATTATGCTTAGTAATTTCAAGTCCGCTAGTGATATTTATCTCAATTCAGGCGTTTATAATAAGGAATTGACTGCACTTCCTAACGCGGCTGAAGTCCCTTACTGGCAAGGTAGCGGCACTAATTACGCGCTTTCCTCGGTTGGTAATGTTCACAATGAAATCAAGGTGGGCAGCACTACAAAAGAAATTTCTATTTCTTATGTTTTGGCAGTTGCTTTTGACCATGATGCTTGCGGCGTATATCAGGAAAATAGAAAGACAACGGCGGCGCCTTATAATGCTGAAGGTGAATTTCAGAATTATTTCGCAAAATACACTTGTGGCACGTTTGCGGATGAGAATGAAAATTTTGTTCTTTTCTATGTTGCTTAATTATTAACAATGTCCCCGGAGTAATCCGGGGATATGATTAATAATTAAGGGGGTTTAAGAATGAAATACGCATTTTTTACAGTATATAAACCTGTGCCGGGTTCAACTACGGAAAGTACTAAATATAAAGTGCCTATATATGCATGTGATAGGCTGTATAATGTAACACCCGCGCCGGGCGCAGACCCTTATATACTTAAAGAGGGTGATGCGGCCGGATATGATAATATATCTTCATTTTATAAAGAAGTGTGTGAAGCATTGACTTTTAACCCTTTTGCCATGACTGATTATTTTATCAATGATGGCGCTAACGCTAATGATTTATTTAATGAGTTGATAGCCGGGTTTAATGGTCAGTATGATGTTAACAATGAGGGTTTCGGATGCTTTTACCCGGAACAGCAAATTGAAGCTAATATTATTGGTTATTTTCAGTTGTCTAATGCTGATCCATTGGGCACTAATGCATTAACAAGCGCGGTTGTATTTAATTCTTCCATAAGAAGTTATAGAGAATTAGAAGCAAATGACGGCATTACATATCGATTTGAAATTTGGCCTGAAGCGGCCATTGAAAATGGCGCGATAAATGCGGGGGCGTTCTTTAAGAATAATAACCATTACAGGCTTTGTTATGCTCAATTATTCATATATAAAAGTAATAATAAGTATTATTACTACATTAAGCTTGAAAATTATACAATGTCACAAAGTCAAACGGATTATGTTACTAACAAGCTTGATGGCGTTGAATTAGATCATATATATAACCCTGATAATCCGTATGACAATCATCAGGCGGATGGCACCGAGGGCGGTAATGGCGGCTTTGATAATAATTCGGACCCGGTTGACGTGCCGCCTTTGCCTGATTTGGATATAACACAAATAGGCGGTATTAAATTATATAAATGTACTCCGGCAGATTTGGCTAATGTGTTTGCATATTTGGCTAGTCATGACCCGGGGCAATCTATTGTTAAATGGTTTTCTAATCCTATTCAAGGCATAACGGCGGCCTATATTTTGCCATATCCTGTTACTGTTTCCGGGGCGGCTAATATTACTGTACTTGGCATTAATGTAGGCAGTGGAAACGCGTACACGGCTAAACAGTGGCAAGAATGGGACTTAGGCGGGGTATTATGTGATTTTGGTTTTGGTGACTGCTTTTTAGACTATGCGCCATATACTAAAGTAAGTATATATTTACCTTTTATCGGTATCAGAGAATTAAACACAGATGAAGTTATAGGCAAGCGTGTTGGCGTTCATTATCAATTTGATAATGTTTCCGGAGCGTGTATCGCGTTTATAAAGGTTGGTAATTCTGTTAGATATACATTTACAGGTTCGTGCGCGGTTGGTATCCCTATTAGTCAATCTAACTGGGGTCAATTATATATTGGCGCGGCAACGGCGGCGGCGGCTGTATTAGGCGGCGCGGCGGCGGGTATTGGCGCGGGCATAGCAAGCGGAACTGAAACAGCGGGCCTTGGTCAAATGGCATTAAGCGGGGCCTCTAAACAGGCGGGCGGGGCATTGTCTAGTATATTGCAAAAACCTACTATTAGTAGATCGGGTTCAGTTAGTGGCGCGGCTAGTACATTAGGCGTTAATTATCCTTATTTGATAATAGTTAGACCTGATAAGGCTAAAGTATCTAACCCGGCGCAAGTAACAGGCATTACATGCGGCAGAACATTATCCCTTGGTTCGTTATCAGGTTATAATATTATTGAACATGTTCACTTGCATGGAATAGCGGCCACAGGACCGGAATTAGAAGAAATTGAGCGCTTATTATATGAGGGGGTTGTATTCTAATGTCAATTTCAATATCTTTTGGAACTACAACAAGTGAAAAAAGGCAGCTTGATAAAAGCGTATCTTATGCGCTTTCATTATCGGGCACGCTTAGAAATGAAACTAATGTAGTTAACCCTACAATATTAGTTGAGGCTAATGTATCTACATTAGCCGGATGTAATTATATGTCTATCCCGGCATTTCATAGACAATATTTTATAACTGATATTAGATCAATATCAGATGAACTTTGTGAAGTTTCCGGGCATTGTGATGTATTAAGCACTTATAAAGCGGGTATTAGGTCCAATACTGCTATTGTTGGAAGGTCCGCGACTGAAGGAAACTGGAATTTATTTTTAACAGACCCTATGTTAAAGGTAACAAATAAATCAAATATAATAATTAAAAAAGGGTATGCTTCATTTCCTAAAAATCAGTTTTCATTAATGTTATTAACAATGGGGTGATATTATGCAGATAGTTGATATTGATCTTATACCACAGGAAGAAAAACCTATTATAAATGTTTCTCAGTTTGATAATAACTGGGATATTGAATTTCATGTTAAAGAAAATGGAGAAGATATAAATCTATCCCCCGGCGATACAATAACATGCATTATCAGAAAACCTGATAATAATATAGTTACGTTAGAAGGAACTTTATTATATCCTCAAAATAAAGTTAAAGTATCTTTAACAGAACAGGCATGTGCGTGTTATGGTAGATCGTGGGGAGAAATAAGCATTGATTCAGGAACAAAGCATAAAGGAACCTGTAATTTTATTTTAGAGGTAGAAATATCTCCTGAGTATGGCGGGATAGATTCATCAAGTGAAATTGCTAATTTAACAAGTCAGATAACTGATATTGTTGAAGATGTGGCCGCGCCTATTGTTGGAGAAATTGCCGCGCCTATTGTAACTGCTTTAGTGCCTGAGATCATAGGCGATAATTATTATACTAAAACACAGATACAGACAGATTATTATACAAAGATACAAACAGATACGGCAATATCAAACGCCATTACAGCGGCTAAACCAAAAGCAATTATTCAAACGCTTGAAGCGGGTGAAACTGTAATAATATTTACAACGACATTAAGCGCGGCGGCGTTAGTAGAATTTAAAATTAATGAGCCGGATGTTAATGAGCCTACTATTGTTGAAAGTACAAGTGATGATAATCGTATTTTTACACTTACGTTTGATTCAGCGTTTGACCATGATGTATCAATAATGCTTTTAAATGTTTTATATGAGGTGTAAACAATGGCATATTATGACTTTAAAAAATCAAGCGGCGGTTCAGGCGCTGAAGCGATAATAGATCAAAGTGAGTATATAGCTAATACTTTTATCAATCCGGGAAGTGGGGCCGCTTCACCATCAGGGGGTTGGACTGCTACACCATTTATAGAAGTTACTCCGGGTGAGGTTTTGACATTTGCGGCAAAGAATAACGGCAGCGGTTATTTTTCAAAATATGATGCTAACCAAACTTGGTTAGGTTCTTTTACGCTTAGTGATTTTGGTTATGTATTATTTACTGTGCCTAGTGATACACATTATATTAGATTATCAAATCAGGATGCTAATATGTTACATTTAATGGCTTGGCGTGGTTTATAAGGGGGTATTTATGACAATCGAAAACATTTTAACAATTATTGGCTCTTATGGTTTTCCTATTTGCGCTTGTATAGCTATTGCATGGTTCTTTAATAAAGTGAATGATAATTATAGAAACGATATTAAAGAATTATCGGCAAGTCATAAAGAAGAAGTTAAAGTTATGACTGAGGCAATAAATCAAAATACATTAGTTATACAAAAGTTATGCGATAATCTGGAGAATCTTAATAAATAATGGCGACTGCTAGACAGGCAATCAATAAAATATTATCTTGGGTAGGAATTAAAGAAGGACCTGAAGCGGACCGGATAATAATTAACCCTTGGAATAAAGTAACCGGGTGTCATGCTAAATCAAAGCTTAATGCATGGTGTGCGATTACTATTGCTTCATTACTGATTCAGATCAAGGCGGCGGGATATTCTAAATCAGCATATTGTAATAAGCAGCGTGAATATTATAAAAAGAATGGTAGATGGTTAGATGTCCCAAACAGACCCGCGGCCGGATATGTTATTTTTATCTCAGGTCATGAGGGGTTAGTAACAAGCACCAGTTATAACGGCACAGGAAAATATACAAGCGGAAACAGCGCAAACAAAGTACGAACATTATCATTTAACTGGAAAACAGGAAAAGCCGGAAAGAAAAAAATATTAGGTTATGGAATACCAAAATATACAAAGTGAGGTGATATAAATGCCAAGGAAGAAAAAAGAAGAAACTCCGGAGAACATCCCGGAGAAAAAAGAAAAAGTTAATCCTTTTGGATGGAAAGCCGTAATAAACAAAGCAAAGTTTACTAAACCTAAATAATATGTTATATTAAGCTAAACTTATTTATATTTAACTCCTCTTAACTCCGTGGACCCGCCTTAACAGGCGGGTTTTACTTTGTCTGAAATTTAACATTTTTAGTCTGATATTTTATAAACTTAACTCAGTATTAAAGTTAAAATAAGGCTACAAACTAAATCAAATAAGTTAAACAGAGTTAAAAAGGAGTTAAGATCATGAAAACACGTATAATAGAATTTGGAGAATATAACATTAACATTTTAGAAGTTATAAAAGAATCTCCTTATGGAACAGAATATGAATATTATATTAAAGATTCTGCCTATTCTGATTTTAGATTTGTGTTCGGCGTTCAAAGCAGATTTTATAAAAAAGATCTTCGTAATCTTATATTAAATGATTATTTTGGTATAAGAGATAATAACGCATTATTAGAATCATTTTATGGTTTTATGGATAAATCAGTAAATGACTTTTGGGAAGATATTACAGGGGAATTAAAATGAATGATTGCTTTGTTGCTTTTTGGTGTGGCCTGTTATGTGGTGTTGTTCTTGGTATTGTTTGCGCGGCTGTTTTGGCTGCCATAATGAACAGTATAGAAAGGATAGAATCATGATCGATAAATATGACCCTTACATGGAATTAGCCGCTAGAATCGTTTTACATAACATTGATGATTATATCTCAGCGGCCCGCCGTTATCATTTATACCGGGAATATAAAGACATGAAGATAATGAACGATCTAGAAAGATGGTTTTATTCTGACAGGTTCAAACTGTATTGTAAGATACATCCGGATAGGATAATGAAGCATATCAGGGAAGAAGTTAAAAAGATAAATGAAAGGAGTTAAAGACAATGAAGATCTACACGGATGAACAAATTAAAAGATTAAAAGAGTTGATTGATTCAATGAATACAATGTACATGGAATTGATGGATAAATATGAAGCGCTTCAGAAAGAAAATCAAATGTTAAGGGCAATACTAAACGCCCCTGACTTAGATTATCCAAACACAAAGAAAGGGGGTAAAGACGACCCGGAAACGCCGATAAATTTTCCGGATATGTATTGATCAAATAAAACCCAATGTAAGAAAGGATTATTAAAAATGGGACATTTTTCTAGCAATTATTCACATGGTAACAAGTTCAACGTTGATTCTAAAGATTTTCCTTTTTGTGAGTTATCGGAGTTAGTAAAAGAAAACGGCCACAAGATATTGAAAGTTCAGGGTGCCTTTACTTATACAACAAAAAAGAATAAGACAAGACCTTGCCTTATCGCTGATTCACACAAGATCAATCTTCCGGACCACATGCTTAAGGAAATTGAAAAGATGCTTCAGGATGATGAAGCTATTCGCCTGATAAATGAGGGTAAATGTGGCTTTAAAACTTCTGAATATGAAGATACTAAGAACGGCAATGGCACCTGTTACTCAGGTTCATTTGTTGATATTGAATAATTAATATCTTATCCTTTAATTACCCCGCTTTAGGGCGGGGTAATTTTTTCTAAAGGGGGTTAAAATGAAAAAAGTTAATAAAAAGCCTTTTTATGTTGAAGGCATGAAAGTGTCTGAGATTCTAAATCTAGGTGACGAAATACTTAACAAGTTTAATACCCGCGATCTGTCCCGCGCTTTGCGTACAGTAGCCTTAGCTGCTAATAAACGTATCAACAGATTAACACAATATTTAAAACGCCGGGGCGAAAAATGGGTAAATAAAGTTAATTCTCCGGGAGTTGATACTGGCGTTATCAATACCATAGGTAAGAAAAAATTTGGAGTTGGTAACAAGTCCCGGAATCAGATGTATGAAGAATTTGCTCGTGTACGCGATTTTATGAGGCGTAAAGGCTCAACAGTGACCGGGGCAATAGAAATACGCAAAAACAGAGAGAAGGCACTATTTGGGCAAACTAGAGAGGAAATAACCGCGGGTATGACACCAAAAGAACGTAAAGAAAAAATAGCTGAAATGGAAGAACTTTCAGATGATATATATGAAGCTTATGAAGAATTTAAGGATGATTATGCCATGAAGGGCGGATATGATAAAGAAACAGGTAAAGAGATGTTACAAAATATCGGTAAAGACATGTTAGAAGGACTGCCCGCTGAAGCAGCTAAAGCTAATGCTGAAATATTAGATACTGCTAAATATGAAGCTAATCAGGAAACTGAAGAAGATTTTTGGAACAGCTTACACGGAGAAAGAGAATGGTGGGAGGACATTTAATCAATGTTTCAGGTACATGAAAATTTTTATGTACCTTATAAATGCGGGGTTGATATACTTAGGTTTTTTGAAAAGGTTAAATATACTACTAATAAGAGAATTACATATTATAATGACATTTGCGCGTTTGATATAGAAACTTCTTCATTTAAAGATTATGATGAAGAACAATATCTATATCAGGATACTGAAGTATATGCCTACATTAAAGGTACTAAATTAAAAATCACTGATAAGATTTATAAAAATTTTCCTGATTTTAATATAATCAGGCGTGATCTGTTTGGCCGTATTTGGTTTTCTAAAACAGATGGAATTACTATTGATTCTTTTTATCATGACCTTTTAAGCCTGTTTCCATATCATTTTAGTGATGATATTATTAACCCTTACGATCAGTTATCACGCATTATTGAAGTATTTGAAGATAATGCGCCGGAGAAAAAAGAAACTAATGATAAAAGGTCCATTATGTATGTGTGGCAAGTTGCTATTAATGGTTATACGATCATAGGCCGCACTTGGGATGAATTTATTGAATTATGTAATTATCTTCATGAAAAATTATATCTTTCTCCAGATAAAAGATTAATTGTTTGGGTTCATAACCTAAGCATGGAATTTCAATATATAAAAGATTATTTTAAATGGATTAAAGTATTCGCATTAACCACTAGAAAGCCTATATATGCGTTATCTGAATTGGGTATTGAGTTTAGATGTTCTTATATACTTTCTAACCTTTCATTGGAGAATGTAGGCAAATCGTTAAAAAAATATAAAGTTTCTAAATTAGTCGGTTCACTGGATTATGATCTTATAAGGCATAATAAAACGCCTTTAAAACCCGCTGAAATCAATTATATGGTTAATGATGTATTAGTTGTATCAGCGTATATAAAAGAATCTATTGAACAATGCGGGGACAATATAACCCGATTGCCATTAACCGCAACCGGATATTGTAGAAATCATGTTAGACAAAAATGTTTAGGACATAAAGATTCAAAGCAATTTCAATATTATCATAACAAAATATCCCGCCTGACTATTAGCGGCCTTGATGAATATGAACAATTTCAACGTGCCTTTGCGGGCGGCTTCACGCACTGTTCAGCACGTCACAGCGGAGATATTATGTTAACAGTTGATTCTTTTGACCTTTGTAGCGCATATCCGGGCGCATTATGCCTATTTTCCGAATTTCCAATGTCAAAAGGTAAAATTGTTAAACCTGAGAATACAGAAGATTTAAAGAAATATCTTAAATTATACTGCTGTATATTTGATGTAAAATTTATCAATATCAGACCCCGCGTTATTAATGAAAATTATATATCAATTTCAAAATGTTTTGAAATTAAAAACGCCGTTAATAATAACGGCCGTTTAGTTGGCGCTGATATAGCCGCATTGACTATAACAAATATTGATTTTGATATTATCCGGCGTTTTTATGTTTGGGATGATATGAAAATAGGCACTTTCAGAATATATAAAAAGGGTTATTTACCAAAAGAAATAATTCTTTCTATCCTTGATCTGTTTAAAAATAAGACAGAATTAAAAGGCGTGCCGGAAATGGAAGATTTTTATACTAAAAATAAGCAGCTATTAAATAGTATATACGGCATGATGGTCACTTCTGTATTAATGCCTTTTCATGAATATAAAAATGAAGAAGGATGGACCATAACTAAAAGAGATGCTGAAAAGGAATTGAAAATATATAATAACTCGAAAAAACGTTTTTTATATTTTCCATGGGGTATTTTTTGCACTGCGTTAGTACGCCGTACAGTAGCCTCAGCAGTATTAGAATTTGGAGATGATTATATATACTCCGATACAGATTCAATAAAGGCAATTAACGCAACAAAACATGAAGATTATATACTTAAATATAATAATTATATAAAGAATCAAATTAAAAAAGTTTCAGCATATTATAATATCCCGCCTGAGATGTTTATGCCTACGACCATAAAAGGAGAAACTAAAATATTAGGCATTTGGGAAAAGGAAACAAAACAGCCATGGAAGAAATTTAAATCTTTAGGCGCTAAACGTTACATGATCTTAACTTCAGAAGATGAATTAACACTAACTGTTTCAGGCGTTAATAAAAAGTTTGCTGTGCCTTATATACTTGATAAATATGGAAAAGATAACGCTTTTAATGCTTTTAGCAATAATTTAACCATCCCGGAAGGATATACAGGCAAGCTAACACATTATTATATAGATGATCAATATTCAGGAGAAATTACAGACTATTTAGGCACTACAATAAAATATAATGCTAAATCGGGTATATATTTTGAAAAAGCCAGTTATAATTTTAGTATGGATGCTGCGTATTTAGAATATTTAGATAAATTGCGAGGTAAAATAATATCATGAAGTATTATTCAATGAAAAAACTGCTAAACACCGGGGCACGTTATCTAATTGCCTTTGGTGAAAGATCAAACGGAAAAACATATCAGGCCTTAGAATATGCCTTGATTCAATATGTTAAACACGGCGGTCAAACTGCTATTTTAAGACGTGAAAAAGAAGATTTTCGAGGCAAGCGTGCCGGGGCATATTGGGATAACTTAATATGTAATGGTGAAGGAGTAAACAGGGTTAAGGAATTGACCCGCAATAAATATGACACAATAACTTATTATGCGGGAAAATGGTTTTTATCTTATTTTGATGAAGAATTAAACAAATATATTAATTCTCCTGAACCATTTGCTTATGCTTTTGCATTGTCTGATATGGAACATGAAAAAGGCAATTCATACCCAAAAATAACACAAGTTATATTTGATGAATTTATGACCCGAAAAGGCTATTTACAGGATGAATTCATTCTTTTCATGAATACCTTAAGTACAATCGTCAGATCACGCGATAATGTGAAGATAATAATGTGTGCTAATACCATCTCTAAATTTTGCCCTTATTTCGAGGAAATGGGATTAAAACACGTTAGATCAATGAAAAAGGGCAGCATAGAAGTATATAATTATGGTGATTCAGGTCTTAAAGTAGCCGTTGAATATTGCGACAGTCCAAACACATTTAAAGCTTCAGATGTTTACTTCGCTTTTGATAACCCTAAATTGAATCTAATCACTGGCCACGGCAGCGATATTTGGGAGTTAGATATATATCCGCATTTAACATCAAAATTTGAAAAATCAGATATTAAATTTTCATATTTTGTATTATTTCATGAATTTATTCTTCAGGCCGACATAATAATAAAAGATAATGAATGGTTCACATTCATCCATAAGAAAACCACACCAATAAAAAATGATAACAAAGATATTATTTTTACTATTGATGCTAATCAGAAAAATAACTATTTTGGGAAGATAACAAACCCCACTAATAAAACAGGTAAAAAAATACTTTGGTTTTATGCCGCTAATAAAGTATTCTATGCATCTAATGAAATAGGCGAGATAATGAATAATTACTTGATAGCTTGTAAAAAGTAATCTATACTGAAAATACAAATAGGGTTAGGCACGCCCTAGTTGTGGTTATACCATCACAAACAGGCACATCCAAATTTGGGTGTGTCTGTTTGTTTCTATCCATCCCACACCGGGCCATTGATCAGCCACACCAGAACCACTACCACGCTAACCATAATTTAAGTCAGGTCGAGGG
>JAEIGA010011568.1_pt1 | contig 13395 bp, 14 predicted proteins | sample 9270691 | NCBI WGS metagenome assembly JAEIGA01 (sample SAMN17057246, study PRJNA624740) | gut metagenome | biome: biome; isolation source: fecal sample | host: Bos grunniens | place: China: Xizang | collected 2019
AGAAGGTGAAATTATTTTAAGATTAAATAGATTTGACTATGAAGAATCAAAAATTTCGCTTTATGACTATGTTTTAAAAAATGATAATTTAGAGAAAACTGTTGGAGTTATCGAAGAAATTATCAGACAAGAATTAAAAGCTGAACAAGAAAGTAAATAGTAATAAAAAGAGCAGTATAATTCATATGATTATACTGTTTTTTTTTTATGCAAAAAAATTACACAAATTAAGTAAATCGTGATATAATTAGCAAAGAAAATTAGGTAAGGAAAAAAGGCAAAAAATGTACGCAGAAGTAATAATTAACAATAATGCAAAAGCATTAAATAGAATATTTGATTATTTGGTTCCTGAAGATCTTGAAAATGAGATCAAAGTAGGAGCTAGAGTTTTTGTGCCTTTTGGAAATAGCAAAAAATTAGAAGATGGATTTGTTATTAATCTAAAAGATGAATCTGAATTTGCTTCTAAAGAAAATGTAAAGTTTAAAGAAATTGCAAGTATAGAAAAAGAACAAATATTAACTGAAGAGAATATCACTTTAGCAAAACTTATGGCAAGAAAGTATTTTTGTAATATTTCTGATTGTATAAAACTAATGTTACCACCTGGTACTGGAGCTAAAGTATTAGAAAATAGAACTAAAGAAAAAACAGGTAATTTTGTTTATTTAAAACTTGATAAGGATGAAATAGAATTTAGAATAGAAGAGCAAAAGATTAAAAGTGATAAACATATTAGAGCTTTGAGATTCTTAGAAGATAATGATGGTGTATATATTGCTGATTTAGAATTGCTTGCTGATGTATCTAGATCTGTTTTAAAAACTTTAGAGAAAAATGGCTATGTTGAAATTGTTGAAAAACAAATAGAGAGAAATCCTTTTATAAATAAAAAAGTTGAAAGAGATGAGCCTAAAGTATTAAATGAAGAACAACAAAGATGTTTTGATGGAATTAACTTTTGTATAGAAAATGATGAGTTCTGCAAAAGTTTAATACATGGTATAACAGGATCTGGTAAAACAGAGATATATCTTCAATTAATACAAAAGGTATTGGAAAAAGGAAAAGATGCAATAATTCTTGTTCCAGAAATATCTTTAACCCCACAAATGGTAGATAGATTTTTAGCTAGATTTGGTGAAAATTCCGTAGCAGTACTTCATAGTAAACTTTCAATTGGTGAAAGATTTGATGAATGGCAAAAGATAACTAAAGGTGAAAAGAAAATTGTTATTGGGGCTAGGTCTGCAATATTTGCTCCAGTTAAAAATTTAGGAATAATAATTATAGATGAAGAACATGATATGTCTTATAAGTCAGATATGGCTCCTAGATATAATGCAAAAGATTTAGCAAAGTATATGACTGAAAAGGCAAATTGTCCGTTAGTTTTAGGTAGTGCGACACCAGAAATATCAACTATGTATTTGGCTAAAGATAATGAATATGCATTATATACTTTAACTAAAAGAGCTAATAATGCAAAATTGCCAACTGTAGAAGTAGTTGATTTAAGAAATGAATTGGCTATGGGCAATAGATCAATGTTAAGTTTTAAGCTTCAAGATGAAATAAAGAAAAATTTAGAAAATAAAAAACAAACAATATTGTTTTTAAATAGAAGAGGGTATTCTACATTCATTATGTGTAGAGAGTGTGGTTATGTTGCTACATGTAAAAACTGCAATATAAGTCTAACATATCATATGAGTGAGAATAAATTAAAATGTCATTATTGTGGATTTGAACAACCAGTAATTAAAGTATGTCCAGAGTGTAATAGTTCGAAAGTTAAATATTTTGGAACTGGAACTCAAAAATTAGAAGATGAAGTTCATAAGTTATTTCCAGAAGCGTCAACTATTAGAATGGATATTGATACTGTTTCTAAGAAAAATTCACATGAAGAGATATTAAACAAGTTTAAAAATGAAAATATTGATATATTAATCGGTACACAAATGGTAGTAAAAGGACATCATTTTCCTAATGTAACATTAGTAGGTGTTGTATCAGCTGATAGTAGTTTGAATTTAGAAGATTATAGAGCAGTTGAAAGAACTTTTCAAACATTAGTACAGGTTGCAGGAAGAGCTGGAAGAGAAGAAAATGGTAATGTAATTATACAAACTTATAATCCTGATCATTATGCAATTATAGATAGTCAAAAACAAGATTATAATTTGTTTTATAATCAAGAGGTTTCTTTGAGGAAAATGTTGAAATATCCGCCATTTTGCGATATAATAATGATTAGCTTTTCAGGCAAAGATATAAATGAAATACAAAAAATATCTGATTTTGTATATAAAAAATTAAAATCAGTAATAAATGATGATATTTTAGTTTATAAACCTGTGCCTTCACCAATAGATAAGATTAAGAATAAGTATAGATGGAGAATTATTATTAAATGTAAAGTGACTTCAAATGTACTTAATATGATTAATTATGCTATTGAAGATGAAAAGATAAAAAAATGTAAAGAAACAAGAATTGTCGTAGATATTAATCCAAATACGATGAGCTAAAAAATGGAGGAAAAAATGGCAATAAGAAATTTAAGATATGAAAATGACGAGATATTAAGCAAACGTTCAAGAGAAATTGATGTTATTGATGATAAAATCAAAGAACTTGCACAAGATATGATTGATACAATGCATAAATGGGATGGCGTTGGACTTGCTGGACCACAAGTAGGTGTATTAAAAAGAATTATAGTTATTGATTTATATGAAGAAGGAACACAATTCGTTTTAATTAATCCAGTGATTGTAAGCCAAAAAGGTACTCAAGAAGTAGATGAAGGATGTTTAAGTTTCCCAAATAAATTTGGTAAAGTTGAAAGACCAAAAGAAGTTGTTGTTGAAGCGTTAGATTTAGATGGTTGCAAAGTAACATTAAAAGCTCAAGATTTATTAGCACAAGCTTTATGTCATGAGATTGATCATTTAAATGGTGTTGTTTTTGTTGAAAGAGTTAAACCAGGAACATTAGAAACAGTTACACCAAATAACGAAGGAAAAAAATAATTGGAGGGTTATATGAGAATTCTTTTTATGGGGACTCCAGATATAGCTAGAGAGTCTTTAGATAATTTATATAATGCTGGATATGAAATATGTGGTGTTGTTACACCACCAGATAGACCATCAGGAAGAGGAATGAAATTAATTCCATGTCCTGTTAAGGAATATGCATTAGAAAAAGGATTAAAATTATTTCAACCTGAGAAAATTACAAATAATACAGAATTTAAAGATGCGATAAAAGAATTAAATCCTGATTTAGTTTGTGTTGTTTCATATGGAGTGATTCTTCCAAAATCATTCTTAAAGATACCAAAACATGGTTGTATTAATGTTCATCCATCTATGCTTCCAAAATATAGAGGAGCTGCTCCAATACAATGGGCAATTTTAAATGGAGATGAAAAAACAGGAGTAACAATAATGTACTTAGATGAAGGAATGGATTCAGGTGATATTATTGTTCAAGAAGAAGTTGATATAGATCCAGACGAAACTACAGGTGAGTTATGGAATAGATTAAGTACAATTGGTGCAAGATTATTAAAAGAAAGTGTTGATAAAATTGCAGATGGTACAGTTAAAGCTACACCACAACCTGAAGAATATACATTAGCTCCAATGCTTTCTAAAGAGATGGCAAAAATTGAATGGAATGAAAAAACAGCACAAGAAATTAAAAATCTTGTAAGAGGATTAAATCCAATTTTAGGTACTTACTCATTTTTGAATGGTAAAAAAGTAAAATTATGGAGAGTTCAAGTTTTATCAAATGATGAATTAAAAGAAAAAGCTGGTAATAACGAATATATTCAAGAAGGTAAACCAGGTACTGTATTATTAGCACATGAAAAAGTAGGTTTATTTATTCAAGCAAATGATGCGATAATATCTGTTATAGAAATTCAAGGTGAGAATGCAAAAAGAATGAATATTCAAGATTTTCTAAGAGGTAATAAAATCCAAAATGGTGAGATTTTTGAATAGTTTTAAGCATACATAAGTTGTCAAAAATACTTGTAAAAAATATAGTATATTGATATACTTATTAAGGGAAATAATTTATACTTAAGGAGGTTTGTTATGGAAGAAAATAACGAACAATTAGAAAACGTAGAAGAAATTTCTATAGAAGGAAATGATACAATAAAAATTGCTAATGATGCAGTTGCAACATATGCTGGAATAGCTGTTGCAGAAGTACCAGGTGTTTATGGAATGGCTGGTGGATTTGCTGGAATAACTGAAGCTTTAAGCGGAAGAAAAAATTTAGCAAAAGGTATCAAAGTAGAAGTTAACGAGAAAAATGCAAGAATAGATGTAAATATAATAGTTGAATATGGTGCAAGAATTCCAGAAGTTGCATTTGAAATTCAAACAAGAGTTAAAAAATCAGTTGAGAGTATGACAGGATTAAAAGTTTTAGAGGTAAATGTTCATGTTCAAGGTGTTCACACATCAACAACAAAAGAAGAAACTGAAGCTTTACCAGAAGGTGAAAATAAATAATTAAAATTTAATTGTAATAATAGGAGGAATAAACAATGAAATTTCTAGATAAGTTAGCGTTAAAAATATTTTCTTTAATTATTTTTGTATTAGGTATAGGAATAATTTTAGTATTAACTGGAGTTATGCCACTTGAAGCAATATTAAATGAAATTACAGTTTTGACAGATGTTGGAGATGACGTTATAAAAGTTGTTATTGGTGTATTAGCTGTATTAATGTTATTAGCATTAAAAGGATTATTCTTTACAAGCAAACCACAAGATAACGGAAAAAATGGAATTATATTAGAAAACACAAGTGGTAAATTAGTTATTTCTAAAGAAAGCTTAGAAAACTTAATTTCAAGTGTAACAAAAGAAATTCCAGGAGCTGATACAGTAGCAAGTAGAACAATATTAGATAAGGATAGAAATTTGATTGTTTATGTAACAGCAGTAGTAAGCAAAGATGTAATGATTAAAGATATTTCTAATGAATTACAAAGAAGAATTAAAGATGCTATGAAGAGAACTGCTGATTTAGAAGTTAAAGAAGTTAATATTAAAATTAAAAATATTACTTCAAAAAAAGTTAAAGGTTTACCATCACCTGAATCTACAAATGAAACAGTAGCCGAAGAAACAACTGAAGCTGAGGTAAGTGAAAATAACGGATCAGAGGAGGTATAATATGGACGAAAACGAAAACAAAAAATTAGATTTAGCAGATATTTGTGCTAACTATGGTGGAGCTATAATAGGTGGATTAGTTGCTTTATTATTATGCTTTACAGGATTATATAAATTACTAATTACAGTAGTAGTTGTTATTGCTGGTGTAATTTTAGGTAATTATATTCAAAAGAATAAAACATCAGTAAAAGAAAAATTAAAAGAATTTATAGACAAAGTTTAGGAGGAAACAATGCAAAGATCTGCAATGAGAGAACTTGCTTTCAAATTAGTATATGAAATAGAAGTTCAAAAAGAAAGCGAAGAAGAACAATTACAAATATTTTTAGAAAATAATGATATCACAGATACAAATGTTGTTGAGTATTTAAAAGATATTAAAAATGGTATTAAAGCTAATGAAGATGAAATAAATACACTTATTACATCTAATTTAAAAGATAACTGGAGCTTAAATAGAATATCAAAAATTAATTTAAGCTTAATAAAACTTGCAATTTATGAAATGGTATATCAATCATTACCATATAAAGTAGCAATTAATGAAGTTGTTGAACTTGCAAAAAAATATGCTGACGAATCAGCACCAGTATTTATAAATGGAATTTTAGCAAGCGTTGTAAAAGAGAAAAAACTTAATGGAGATAGCTAATGAAAATTAATCCAATTTCAGTAACGGAATTAAATATGTATGTAAAACAAAAAGTAGCTGAGGATGAATATTTAAACAGTGTTTTAGTTAAAGGGGAGATTTCGAATTTTAAACATCATTATACAGGTCACATGTATTTTACGTTAAAAGACGAAAACTCTTTAATAAAGTGCGTTATGTTTAAGACATCAACAGCTACTTTAAATTTTGTTCCGAAAGATGGAATGAAAGTTATAGTTCTTGGTTCTGTTGGAGTATATGAAAGAGATGGAGTATATCAAATATATTGTAAAGCAATGCAAGAAGATGGTATGGGAAATCTTTATACTGCATTTGAAGAACTTAAGAAAAAACTTTCAAGTGAAGGATTATTTGATGAATCACATAAAAAACCAATACCTTTTATGCCAAAGATTATTGGTGTATTAACATCTAATACAGGAGCTGTAATTAGAGATATTATAAATGTTTCTACAAGAAGAAATCCAAATGTTTATATTAGATTATTACCAGTTCCAGTACAAGGAGAAGGTGCAGGAATTAAGATAGCTAAGGCTATTAAATTAATGAATGAGCAAAAATTAGCTGACGTTATTATTGTAGCAAGAGGTGGAGGATCAATTGAAGATTTATGGCCATTTAATGAGGAGGTTGTAGCAAGAGCTATATATGAATCTGAATTGCCAGTTATTTCTGCAGTAGGTCATGAAACTGATTTTACAATAGCAGATTTTGTTGCTGATTTAAGAGCACCAACACCATCAGCTGCTGCTGAACTTGCTGTAGCAGATGTAGAAGATTTGGAATATAGCATTAATCTTTGTCAAAGAAGATTAAAAATGGCACTTAAAAGAAAAACTGAAGTTATGAGACTAAGGTTTGAAAAATGTATGAACTCAAGAGTTTATCAAGAGCCATTATCAAGAATAAATGATTATTATTTAGAAATCGAAAGAATGCTAAAAGTATTAGAAAATAGTACAATAAAAAGTATTAAAGATTCGAGAATTAATGCTACAAAACTTATTGCAAAATTAGATGCATTAAGTCCTTTGAAAACATTAACAAGAGGATATACATTAGCTGAAATAGATGGAAAAGTAATAACAAAAGCAGAACAAATGAAAAAAGATACAGAATTTGATTTGAACTTCCAAGATGGAAAAGTTCATGCAAAAGTTTTATAAAATTTTTGTAAAGGAGAATAAACAAATGAAAGATGGAGTAAAAATTATATTAGGAATTATAGTATTAGGAGTTATTATAGGTTTATGTGTTTTTTATACTGATACAACTACTGTAGATAATAATGGAAATATAGCAACAACTGAAAAACAAGATGTTGTTGAAGATGAAGTAGAAAAAGAACCAGAAGTAAGCAATACTGCTAATGAGATAAAAGAGGATGATTCAAATGATGTTTCTAAAGTTGAAAATGTTACTACAACAGTTTTAGCTCAACATACAGGATCAAATATATATGAAACAAATTCTGAAGTAGGAAGTACTTCTGAAAAAGAAAAAGCAATTAATATGGTAAAACAAAAATGGGGAGAAGATGATACAGTATCATTCATTTGTGATCATGTTACAGAAGATGGAGAATATATGATTGCAGTTATATCAAATAGTTTCTTTGAAGTACAAAATTACTTTAGAGTTAATTTAGAAAACAATACTGTATATTTAGAATATTAAGAGAGGTAAAAAATGGCTAAGAAAGAAGAAGTAAATTTTGAAGAATTAATGGTTAAGCTAGAAGAAATTACAAATAAACTAGAAAAAGAACAATTATCATTAGATGAATCAGTTAAGCTTTTTGAAGAAGGAATGAAAATTTCAAAAGAATGTAATTCAAAACTTGAAGAAGCAGAAAGAAAAATTACAATTTTAATTAATAAAAATGATGAAATTACAGAGGAAAATTTTATTCCAGAAGAGTAGGGGAAAATGGGGATTTTTAATCAAATAATACATAACAAGTGTTTAATGGTACCAATAATTTTATGGTGTATAGTTCAAATTTTGAAATTTTTTATTGAATTAATAAGAAATAAAAAAGTGGATTTGAAAAGATTAGTAGGAGCTGGTGGAATGCCAAGTTCTCATTCAGCTATAGTTTGTTCTTTAGCATCATGTATTGGAAAAGAATATGGATTCGATTCTGGGTTGTTTGCAATAGCGCTTATATTTGCATTTGTAGTAATGTATGATGCATGTGGTGTTAGAAGAGCTGCTGGAAAACAAGCTAGTATTTTAAATAAGATATTGGATACTCCAGGAATGTCGACAGTAGAAGTTCAAGAAAAATTAATTGAAGCGTTAGGACATACACCTGTACAAGTTTTTGTAGGAGCGTTTATAGGATTTGTAGTAGGTGTTCTTGTATAGTAAGTACAAAAGAATTTATAGAGTGAAAATTAATTAAATAGGAGGGGTTATTGTGTCAGATATTGAAATCGCAAGAAGTGTTAAATTAGAACACATAACAAAAATAGCAGCAAAATATGGAATGACTGAAGATGATATTGAATTGTATGGAAAATACAAAGCAAAAGTATCAAATGAATTTATTAAGAAGGTTCAAAAAGAAAAAGATGCAAAATTGGTTCTAGTAACTGCAATTAATCCAACACCATTAGGTGAAGGTAAAACAACAGTTGCAATAGGATTATCTGATGGATTAAATAGAATTGGTAAAAAATCAGTATTAGCATTAAGAGAACCATCACTTGGACCAGTTTTTGGTGTTAAAGGTGGAGCAACAGGTGGAGGACATGCACAAGTAGCCCCAATGGAAGATATCAATTTACATTTTACTGGAGATATTCATGCAATAACATCAGCAAATAACTTATTATCTGCAATGATAGATAATCATATTTATTATGGTAATGCTTTAGGATTTAAAAAAGTAATTTGGAAAAGATGTGTTGATTTAAATGATAGAGCACTAAGAGAAGTTGAAATTGGATTATCAAAAGAAAAAAATATGGTTCCTAGACCAGATGGATTTGATATTTCAGTTGCATCTGAAATAATGGCAATATTCTGCTTATCAAAAGATATTGAAGATTTAGAAAGAAGATTAGGAAATATTATAGTAGGATATAATAATGAAGATAAACCAATCTTTGCTAAAGATTTAAAAGCAGAAGGTGCATTAACTGTATTGTTAAAAGATGCTATTAATCCAAATATTGTACAAACATTAGAACATAATTTAGCTGTTGTACATGGTGGTCCATTTGCAAATATCGCTCATGGATGTAATAGTGTTATCGCAACAAAACTTGCTTTAAAATTAGGAGATTATGTAATAACAGAAGCAGGATTTGGAGCTGATTTAGGAGCAGAAAAATTTGTCAATGTAAAATGTAGAAAAGCTGGACTTAAACCTACTGTATCAGTTTGTGTTGCTACACTTAAAGCATTAAAATATCATGGTGGAGCTAAACAAGATGTTTGTTCTGAAGAAAATTTAGAAGCTTTAGCTATTGGTATTGAAAACTTAAAAAGACATGTTGAAAATATTAAAGATAGATATGGATTAACTCCAATTGTTGCTATCAATAGATATCAAAATGATACAGAAAAAGAATTAAAATTCTTAGAAGAAGAGTTAAAGAAAATAGGAGTTGAATTATCATTAACTGAAGTTTGGGCAAAAGGTGGAGAAGGTGCTATTGATTTAGCTGAGAAAGTTGTAAAAATGGCTGAAGGTGAATCTAAGATAAACTTTGTATATGATGATAAAGATTCAATTAAAGATAAAATTTCAAAAGTAGCAAAAGAAGTATATGGAGCAGAAGGCGTTGAATATACAGATAGTGCTTTAGAAGAAATTGAACAAATCGAAAAATTAGGATATGGAAATTATCCAGTTTGTATTGCTAAGACACAATATTCATTCTCTGATGATGCTAAAAATTTACTTTGTGATAAACCATTTAAGATTACAATAAAAGAAGCAATAGTGAAAAATGGTGCTGAATTCGTTGTAATTAAAACAGGTAAGATATTTACAATGCCTGGTTTACCAAGAGTACCAGCAGCTGAATCAATTAGAATTGATGATAATGGTGATATAGAAGGAATATTCTAAAATAAATAAAAATAGACAATAAAAAACATCTGATGAAAATCAGATGTTTTTTATATTAATTATTGTTTTTCTTCAAAGAAATCTGCAGATAATAATTTTGGTAAAGTTTTAAATAATTTGTAGCAAGCAAGTTTTATTCTTTTCTTAAATCTATAGAATTTACCAAGTGATCTTGCACTTACTAAGAATGAATCTGGTTGTTTAACTTCAATTAAAGCTGTAGATTCGTTTGATGCTTTAGCAGCAACTTCTTCTCTAGCTTCATTTGCTAATGTTTCGATTAAAGAAACTTCGTCATCATTAAAATCAGATCCGATTTCTTCAATTGTTTCTACAGAACCAGATGTTTCTGTTTCTTCAACGTTATTTTCTATATAGTTAACTGTTGTTTTTTCTTCAACTGTTTGTTGTATTTCTGTTATTAAATTATTGATTAATTCATCAACTTTTTCGTCTTCAGCTGTTTGTAATGAAGAATATTCATCACCTAATTCTTCTGTCTCAAATGATGATGAAGTGATAATAGGAGAAAGGATTTCATCGATTAATGAATTCATATTAAATGATGATTTTTCTTCTTTAACTTCAACGATTTCTTGAGGAGCAGCTTTATCAGCTAATATATCAGAAAGTAATGATTGTTTTTCAGATGCTTCTTCAACAACAGGAGATGATTCTTCAATTGTTTGAACGTTTTCAGTTTCAACTGTAGTTGTTTCTTCGATTGTTTGAACATTTTCAACTTCAACAGGAGTTTCATCTTCAATATGTTGAACTGTTTCTTGATCAACTGTTTCTACTGGAGTTGCTTGTTCTTTAATTTCTGGTTGATATATTTCGTTAAATAATTGTTCTATATCATTGTTTAATGTTGTAGCTTCTGTAGATGTAACTAAAGAATCTTCAATTGAAACTGATTCATTTTTTTCATAAGTAACTTCAAATTCTTCAGAAACTGTTTCTGCACTAACAGGTTCGATAGTAGCTTCAACATTTGTTTCAACAGTAGCTTCAACGATAGGAGCTGAAATTGCATTTTTTTCTTCAATTTCAGAAATGTTTATTTCAAAAAGGTTTTCTAGGATTTCAGAAATTACATTTTCGTTAAGAATAAAGGCACTTTCAACAACTTTTTCAGTAACTTCAAATACGTAGTTACCACCATAGTTGTTATCCCATTCGTTGTTACCGTTTTTGAAGCAGAAATTAAATAATGCATAATTTAATAAATTAACTTCAGTTGTGTAACCATTTTCAGTTCTTTCCATTTGTACTTCATTTGTATGTTCCCAATGAGAACCAAATCCATAAACCATAGAAATACTTTCAGAACCTTTTTCAAATAAATATCCTGAATAAGTTATTCTAACTGGAGAACCTTGTATTAAATTGCCTTCAAATTTAATGTAATTAGAAAAATCCATTTTTTGACACTCCTATACCTTTTAATTAAATGTATTATATTAATAAAATAGCTTTTTTTCAAGGCAAATAGAACAATTAATAATTACTTTTATATTACAATATTACAATTATATTACAATACAAAAATGAATAAAAATTGATAAATGTATAATACTAGAACTGTAATGGAAAGGGGGATTTTTATGAAGAATAAAAAGATAGTTTTTTTAATTATTTTTTTACTAATACTTTTGAAAATAATTCCAACTTGTTTTTCAGTATCTAAATATGGATCGAGAGGAGAAGAAGTAAAACAAATTCAAAGTAAATTAAAATCGTGGGGATATTATTCAGGAAATGTTGATGGAATATATGGTTCAAAAACATATCAGGCTGTTAAGAAATTTCAACAAAAAAATAATTTAAAAGTTGATGGAATTGCAGGAAGTGAAACATTAAAAGCTTTAGGTATAAATTCAAGTAATAAAACAACTTCTACTACAAATAATTCGGATTTGAATTTATTAACTAGATTAGTTTATGGTGAAGCAAGAGGAGAGCCATATCAAGGAATGGTTGCAGTTGCAGCAACTGTACTAAATAGAGTGGCAGATTCAAGATTTCCAAACACTATAGCAGGTGTAATATATCAATCTGGAGCGTATACTTGTGTATCTGATGGACAAATTAATTTAACGCCAAATGAACAATCTAAAAAAGCTGCACAGGATGCAATAAATGGATGGGACCCAACATATGGGTGCATCTATTACTTTAATCCTAGTACAGCTACATCTAAGTGGATATGGAGTAGACCTCAAGTATTAACTATCGGTAAACACATTTTTTGTAAATAATTAATTTTCTACTTGTTGTTCATCATAACAAATATCATCTTTTGAGTATTCTTCTGGTTTTAGACCAACTCTAGAAGACATATATATTAATAGAGCGATCATTGCTCCTGTTGACATTAATCCAAGTAAGAATGTTGTCATTGCATTTGAATAATAACCCATTATCCATGAGCAAATTAACGATAAAATTGTAGATGAGATATATTCAATAAATAAGTTTGCTGAATATATTTTAAGTCTCATATCACTATCACAAAAACTATTTAAATATTGTTTTATTAATGTATAGAATGGTCCTTTCATAATGTAGTTAACAGCAAATGCAAGAAGTAATAAATAATACATTAAGAAAAGTGGTAATTTTAATAATACAACAGCACCATAAACAATAATAGAAATAGTGTAAGATAGTCCGATTAGTGTTAATGTTTTATTTGTATATGCTTTATGAATACTATAACTTTTTGTTGCTGAAATACTTGCAACTATTCCAAATATTGTAAATATGATACCAAAATATTCAGATGATACGCCAACATCATCTAATAAACTACGGCGAAATGTATTGGTTAAAAACATTAAACTTGCCATTAAACTGTTATATAGAATTAATGCGCGAAGTCGTTTTGATTTTAATATAAATTTAAATGCTATGCCTAAATCTTTGAAATGCTTTTTGAATTGTTCTTTTGCTGAATGATGTACAATTTCTTCATTTGATGTAGGTATTTCATGAAGCATAGCTGATAAGAACACTGTAAATATTGTTACTAATAAACAAATAATTAATGGAACGTAAGGATTTATAACGTATAAGAAACCAGTACCTAAAGAAGTGATAGCTTCTAAGAAGAAATAGCCTGCTGCAGATTTTCCTTCGTATTTTGTAAATTGTTCTCTTTTATTTGGAGTATCTTCTAATGAGTCATATAAAATTGTCGATTCAGCCATTGCTTTTATAACGAAAGCAAATGCTAAAAAGAAGTTTGAAATTATCATTGTAAATGTGTCGATTAGTCCAATAGTAAGTAGTACAAATATTGCCACAGCGATATTTGAAACAATTAAACTATTTCGTTTTCCAAATTTCTGTATAAAAAGAGTACATGGTATTTGGAATATTAGTTTAAATAAAGGATAAAACGAATCAGCAAAT
>JAEIGA010011569.1_pt1 | contig 13395 bp, 14 predicted proteins | sample 9270691 | NCBI WGS metagenome assembly JAEIGA01 (sample SAMN17057246, study PRJNA624740) | gut metagenome | biome: biome; isolation source: fecal sample | host: Bos grunniens | place: China: Xizang | collected 2019
ATTTAATATGGAATATCCTAATAATTACCGACACAATAAGCATGAAAAGTTGGTTGAATTAATAAAAGAAAACTTAAAAAAGGAAAGAAAAAAATAAAAAAGGTACTGTCAGACAAAAAAATTGCCTGTGGTGCTGGCGAGCCCAAAAGTCGTGTAGTTTTTAAAAATTTTTTTTGGGGCATTTCGTTTCGTTTCTCAAATTACGGTACTGCAAAAAAAAGAAAAGGATAAAATTTAAAATGGCTGAAACAAAGAATACAACTGATGATAGCCGTTATAAAAATACAAAATGGTTATCTAATTTTTTTAAATTATCAGAACGCAGAATTCAACAATTAACGCAAGAGGGTGTTCTGCCTTCTGTAAAACGCACAAGGGAAGGTAATCAGTATGATTTGATTCCAACCATTCAAAGATATATTTACTATTTGCAGGACCTTGTAAATAATAGAACGAAATCCACAGAAGAACTAGAAACTCAAAAACTCAATGTTGATATCAAATTAAAAGAGGCAAAAGCAGAAAAGGCTTTATTAGATTTAAAAATCTTAAAAGCAGACGTTTTACAGGTTGAAGATGTTCGAGCGTTTGTTGAGGATTTGGCAGCGACTACAAAGGCTTTATTAACGGCATTACCCGGACGATTAGCAATGGACGTGTTAAACGTACATACTGCTGCAGAGGTGTCTGAGATAATCGACACAGCAGTAACTGAAGTTTTAAACGAATTAAAAGATTACGAATTCACGATTGATTTCTACAAGCAGAGAGTTGCTGAACGTAACGGGCGAGGTGTAGAAGATGAAGATGATGAGGAATGATTCCGAATACATAACTCCATATAAAAGCCCGGAACAGATAGTTAAAGAATTAAACAAAGCAATTAAACCTGCACTTGAATATTACAAACCACCTGAAAAGTTAACACTTGATGAGTGGGCAGATAAATACAGAAGATTAAGTCCTGAAAGTTCTGCAGAAGCAGGACCGTGGAGAACTGAAAGAACACCATATTTAAGAGAACCAATGAGGGCATTTACTGACCCCAAGGTTAAAAATATAGTAATGGTTGCATCTTCTCAGGTTGGTAAATCAGAACTTGAATTGAATGCTATCGGTTACATAATAGACCAAGCACCCGGTTCAGTAATGTATGTTCAACCAAACTTAGATGCAGCGAGAAAGTTTTCAAGACTTAGAATCTCACCGATGATAAGGGACTGTAAAACCTTAAAGTCTAAAGTTCACAATGTTAAAAGCCGTTCAAGCGGTAACACCATATTGCAGAAATCTTTCCCCGGTGGAATGTTGACCATAACAGGAAGCGAAAGCCCATCTGCTTTGGCTTCAACACCGGCAAGATATATTATTGGTGACGAACGTGACCGTTGGGCTAAATCTGCAGGAACAGAAGGTGACCCTTGGGAACTTTTGAAAGCAAGACAGACAACGTTTTATAATGCTAAATCAATTGAGGTTTCTACACCTACAATAAAAGGTGCAAGTGCAATTGAAACATCATTCTTGTTGGGTACACAGGAAAGATGGTGTCACCAATGCCCTGAATGTGGAGAGTTTACCAATATTGTATGGGATACAATCCGATTCAACCCAACGGTAAAAGTTGTAAATAACAAAAAATTCTATGAAGTATCAAACATAGGTTTTGCTTGTCCTCATTGCGGTTGTATATCTACAGAAGATGTAATGAGGAGACAACCGGCTAAATGGATAGCAGAAAACCCTGAAGCGTATGATAACGGAGTACGTTCTTTTTGGTTGAATGCTTTCTCTAGTCCTTGGACACCTTGGAAGAAAATCATCATGAAGTTTCTTGAGGCTAAAGATGATCCTGAAAAATTGCAAGTAGTATTTAATACAATGCTTGGTGAACTTTGGGAAGATAGAGGCGATCTTATGGACGAAGATGAGATGTTGGCCCGTAGGGAAGATTACGGTGCTGAACTTCCTGAAGGTTGCCTTGCTTTAACTTGTGGGGTGGATACTCAAGACGATAGACTGGAGTATGAAATTGTCGGTCACGGCTTTTTCAAAGAAACGTGGGGAATTCAAAAAGGTTTTATTTTAGGCAGACCTGATACACCATCAGTATGGAAACAACTAGATGAAGTTATCGATAGAGTTTATCGATTTAAAGACGGTCAAGGCTTGAAGATAGGTATAACCTTTGTGGATTCAGGTGGTCACTTTACGCAGGAAGTTTACGAGCAATGTCGAATAAGACAGGCAAAGCGAGTATTCGCAATAAAAGGTAAAGGTGGCGAGAATGTCCCTTATATATCAACTAAGCCGTCAAAGGTTGTTATTAACGGTAACAGCCATAGGACAGCATGGCTTTATATAATCGGAGTTGATGCAGGTAAAACTGCAATCATGAGTAATTTGAAAGTAGAAACTCCCGGAGCAAGTTTCTGTCATTTCCCAAGAGGTGAAGAGCGAGGGTATGACAGTTATTACTTTAATGGCTTACTTTCAGAAAAACTCGTTTTGAATAAAACCAAAACGGGTAACCGTTGGGTATGGGAAAAGATACCCGGACACCAACGGAATGAACCTCTTGATTGTAGGAACTATGCAAATGCTGCGTTTAGGGTTTGGAATCCTGATTTAAATTCCATCTTTGAAAAACTGAAAAACCCTAAAACTAAGCCGACAACACCTACGGCAACGGTTAAAAAGAAAAGAGTAAATAAAACTTATTCTGAATGGTAGTGAGGTAATATGACAAAAAAAGAAGATTGGAAAGCCGAACTTGAGGTTAAAAAAAGACGGCTTGAATTGTATTATGCACAAGAAGAAAAGATGCTGACAGGTGGAGTTCAGAGTTACGGTATAGGTTCAAGAAACCTTGCACGTTACAATACTGAATTGGCGCAAATTAAAGCAACAATCAAAGAACTGGAAGGTGAAATAAAGGAGTTGGAAGGATTAATATCCGGAACAAAATCTCGAAAAGTTGTGAGTGTAATCCCACGCTTTTGAGCCGCAGGGTTTTTGCTCCTTTTTCACCTGCGGGTTAGTGTAATGAGGTTATATAATGGCTAAGAATAGAAACAAAACAAAACGAATAAACAAAGGTTTTTCAGAAGTCGGAGCGAGTTATTCACGTAAGGCTTTCAAAGGCTTTACTGCTCTTTCTGGTTCACCTAATGAAGATATTAATTATAATAATATGACCTTGCGCCAACGTGCAAGAGTATTAGCAATGTCAGGTGGGCTTGCGTTATCGGCTTTAAAAACAAACCGTACAAACGTTATAGGTTGTGGGTTAATACTTAAATCAGTAATTGACCGAGAAGTATTAGGCTTGACGGAAGAAGAAGCGACAAGGTGGCAGAAACAAGCAGAAACAGAATTTGCGCTTTGGGCTGAAAACAAAAACAACTGTGATGCAATCGGTATGAATGATTTCTATAAAATGCAACAACTTGTATTTTACAGTTCATTACTAAACGGAGATTGCTTTACACTTCCTCAAAGAGATGAAAAGTCAGTTACTGACCTTGCTCCATATTCTTTGAGATTAAACATCATTGAAGCCGACAGAGTTCAAACTCCTACAAATAATGCCTACGGTGGCATTATGCAGGTTACAGATGGCAAATGTAAAAACGGCAATAAAATTTATGATGGTGTCGAAGTTGACCGTATTGGTAAAGTTCAGGCATATCATATCAGGAATAATTATCCGTATGAAATCAATGCAGAAACTACTGAATGGACAAGGGTTGAGGCTATCGGTAAAGAGACAGGTTTACCTAATGTAATCCATACAATGGCAGACGTTGAAAGACCCGGACAATATAGAGGATTTCCTTTACTTGCTCCAGTGCTTGAAATGATATTACAAATCAGACGTTATACGGATTCTGAACTAACGGCAGCAGTTGTTGAAAGTTTATTTACAGCATTTATTAAATCAACGACAAGACCTGATGAAATGCCGTTAACCGAAACAACGACAGGTGAAGAACCTATTGAAACAGATGATACCGAATACGAAATGGCACCGGGTAATATTATTCATTTAAAACCTGATGAAGATGTAACCTTTGGTGATCCAAAAAGACCGGCAGGAGGTTTTCAAGGTTTTGTTGAGGCAGTAGCTGTTCAGATTGGGGCATCTCTTGAAATTCCAAAAGAAATGTTATTAAAACAGTTCAATTCAAGTTATTCAGCATCACGTGCTGCTTTACTTGAATTTTGGAAACTGGTCAAGATGAGGAGAGAGTGGTTTGTTTCTGATTTTTGCAGACCGATATATGAAATCTTTATTTATGAAGCAGTGGCCCGAGGCAGACTAAAAGCACCGGGCTTTTTTAATGACCCAATAAGACGAATGGCTTGGTTGGGTGCAACGTTTACAGGACCTTCTCAAGGAATGCTTGACCCGACTAAAGAAATCACTGCGGAACAAATGATGTGCGAAAACGGATTTAGTACTCGTTCAGATTCTGCTATTAGGCTGAACGGATCTGATTACTTCAAAAACGTTGAGGCACTAAAAACCGAACATCAGAAATTAACGGAAGCAAATACTATTGAGCCACAAACAAATGAACTGGTTCAAGAATATATGAAAGCAAACGCAGGAGGAAACGGTGAAGCATAGAAAATTCATTAACTCCGCCCTATTGGATAACAATGTAGGGAAAATTGAGTTATGGGGTGATGTTTTAGAATCAAAGCCCCTTGACTTTTGGACTGGAGAGCCAATTGAAATTGATTGTATTACTCCTCAAGATTTTAAAGAGGCAATGGCAGGACTTCAAAACTGTTCTACTATTGAACTTCATTTGAATTCTTACGGTGGTGATGCAACGGTTGGGATTGCAATAGGCAATCTATTAAAACAATCAGGAAAACATACGGTGTGTATTGTTGAGGGTATCGCAGCGAGTGCTGCTTTCACAATTGCAATGAGTTGTGATGAAGTACACGTTTACCCATCATCAATATTAATGTGCCATGAAGTTAAGTCCTTTATGTATGGTTTTTACGGCAACGAGGATTTAAAGAAAATCGAAAACGGAAACACTGCATATAACAATGCAAGTGCTGAAGTTTATTCACGTAAATCAGGCTTGAGCAAGGCTCAATGCTTGAATTTGATGAAAAAAGAAACGTGGTTTACTGGTGCAGATGCGATTAATTACAAGTTTGCAGACAAGTTGCTAAGTTCAGATGAGGGCCAAGAAGCACCAGTTGAATTGATTAACCAAACTACAATGCGAATTAACGGTGTAGAACACGATATCAGTGGATTAAGAATCCCTGATGAATTTATACAGCATACAAAAGAGACAAGTTTAGGAGGAGAAAGCATGTCAAAAGAAAGTTTGAAAGACAAATTGATTAACGCAATTTCTTCTATCTTCCAAAACGATGCTGATGAGGAAGAAGAGAAAGAACAAGCGGAAATCAAGGAGGAAGAAGAAAAACAAAACGCAGAGGGGGAAGAAGAAAAACCTGAAGAAGAACAAGAGGAAGAAAAAGAAAACATTTCTGAAGTAGAAATCGCAAATGCAGCACGTGAGGCTGAACGTCAAAGACTTCAAGAAATCGATGCTATTGCACATTCTATTGATGCTGACTTGGTTCAAGAAGCAAAATTTGGTGAAACAGCGTGTGATGCTAAAGAACTTGCTTTGAGATCATTGCAAAGAGAAAGCCAAAAATCAAACGATGCTTTGAAAAAAATGCAGTCTGATAGCGAAGCAAGCAAAGTAAATGAAGTCGGTTCAGAACCAAGCAAATCAGACAAATTAACAGCACAAGAAATAAAAACTGAAATTGAAAATTCAGTAAAAGCAGTATTCGACAAAATCAATAAGGCTAAGGAGGGTAAATAATGGCTGAACAATTAAACAGAACAGTTGCAGATGTAGAATTTGATAACCTTATAAATTCTGCAGACAAAACAGATGTATTCGGTGTAACCATTGCATCAGGTCAAGGTGTATTAAAAAGAGGTACAGCGTTAGCACTTAACGCAGCAGGTAAAGCAGTAATTTTAGGAACAGCAGATGCAACAGCAAATTGCATTTTAGCAAAAGACGTTGATGCAACAAATGCTGATGTACTTGCTATGGCTTATCGTGAAGGTCACTTCAACACAGGTGCTTTAATCGTTAAGGCTGATTACACATTAACAGCAGCAGATAAAGAAGCATTCAGAACTAAAAACATTATTTTGTCAGATGAATTATAGGAGGAATAAAAAATGACATATAATTTAGATTATACAAAAACAGCGGTTTTACTTGCAGCATATGAGCAAAAGAAAAAACCGACTACATTCTTAAAATCAAGATATTTTCCTGATGGCACAAATTTTGGAACTGATGAAGTTTTAGTTGAGTATAAAGACGGCAACCAAAAGATTGCTCCGTTTGTTGCTCCTGAAGTTGGTGGCAAAGTTGTTAAAAGAAACGGCTACACAGTAAAAGCATACCAACCGGCATTTATCGCTCCAAAAAGAGCATTATCAGTTGATACATTAAAGAAAAAAGGCTTCGGTGAAGCATATTACAACCAATTAACTCCTGAAGAAAGAGCATTAGCAATTACAGCAGATGACCTTGCAGAAATGGACGAAATGATTGTAAGACGTGAAGAAGCAATGTGTGCAGAAGTTTTACAAAACAATGCTTTGACAATGAATCATTACACAGATGATAACAAATTGATTGAAGTAAAAAATATTGCATACTACGAAGGTGATACTAACCCTGCAATTTATGCTCCAACTACTGCTTGGACTTCAGCAGATGCTGACATCTTAGGCGATTGTGCTGCAATTGCTTTAAGTATGAAGAAAAGAGGTTTAGCAGCAACTGATGTTATCTTGGGTACAGAAGCAGCAGATGCATTATTAAACAATGAAAAAATCCAAAAATTATTGGATAACAGAAATTATAACATCGGAACTATTGACCCTACAGAACAATTTGATGATGCAGTTTTACTTGCTCAATTAAATTGCAAAGGTCACAAATTGAACTTCATTCAATACACAGGTACATACGAAGCAGAAGATGGTACAGTTAAAGACTATATCAATTCAAAAGATATTATCGTAACTGCTCCGGGCTGTGGTGTAACTAACTACGGTGCTATCACTCAAATTGACTACGGTCAAGCAGATTTCACAACTCACGTTGGAAAACGTGTACCGCTTTATGAAGTTGAAAAACAGGTTAAATCAGTAGCATTAAGAACTGCTCCATTGGTTCAACCAGTTAATAAAGACCCATTCATCAAAGCAACTGTTATTTACTAAGGTCAACGAAACTAAAAGGAGACAAACATGATTAAAATAATCAATGGGGTATTCGGATATAATAACGGAAAATCTATTATTCCAAAAACTTCAAAAGATGAACCTTTTGAATGCGATAAAGCAGTTGAAAAACGTCTTGTAACTTTGGGAGTTGCAAAATATGTAACAACCGCAGATGTTGAAGTTGAAACGATTTCTGAAGTTGAAACTGATACTGATGAAAAAGAAGTTACAAGAGAAGAATTGATTGCTCAATTCAAAGAATTAGGTTTAAAAGGTGTTGCAAAATCAATGAAAACAGAAACATTAAAAGCAAAAATTGCTGAAGCAATAAAAGCAAAAGATGATGAAGTTGAAACTGATGAAGATGCACCATCATTTGAAGAGGACGGAGTGGTGGATTAATGGCTTTGAAAGATGAAATACTGACCGATATTGACAATATATTTTTAAATATTGAGGACTTTGGGGAGATGCATACAATCGATAATAAAAAGGTTGTATGTATGATAGATGATGATGCGCTTAAGATACGTTCAGGCAGTAATGACCTGAGCGTATCTGAAAGCACATTGTTATTATTTGCCAAACAATCAGACCTGCCAACTCGTAAAGTTGCAGGTGATGATATCAGAATCGATGGAAGAATTTATATAGTTGATGATTGGAAGGTTAATCTTGGGGTAGCCGAAATTGCATTACATCAGAATGTATCGCATTAAGGAGGTAGTTTATGACAGTTATCAATATTTTAGATGAAGTCAGAGACTGGCTTGAGAATGAGATATGCGAGAATTTTACATTTAAAAAAGATCCGGGAAAAGAAGAAGCAATTGATGCAAGTTATACCCATGAACTTGTAACACCTAAAGCGTTTACTTTATACCCACCTTTTGATGAAAAATTTCCATCTGTGACGGTGCAATTTAGTAACGGAATTCAATCCAAATTTGACAAAGGCGGAGAGTTAAAACTCCGCTTTTTGTTTGCAACTTGGAATCCGGGTTTACATTTTATAAATGATAATGGTGAGGCTGATTTTATCGTAAATCAAGAGGGTTGGCGAGATGTTTGGAACTTTATCGATTATACATTGCGTAAGGTGACAAATACAAATTCTATAAGTCCACAAATCCGAATAAAACACGAGGATAAAATAGCATTCGGACCAATGACCGAAAACGAAACAATCCCTAACTATTATCCGTATTGGTGTGCTTGGATTGAATTCACAATCCAATATACAGTCAATTCAACAAACGAAGATATAACAAATTTAATTTAATGGAGGCACAAATGGCTAACGTATACAAACACGGTGCTTATGCTGAACTCGGTACTTCCATTGCACAAAGTGCTGTGCAATCAGGAACAGTTGCCGTTTATGTTGGTGTTGCACCTGTAAACTTAGTTCAAGGGTACGCTGATGCTGAAGTTGTGAATTTACCAGTAAAAATTAATAATTTTACTGATGCACAAAAGAAAATCGGCTATTCCGAAGATTGGGATAACTTCACATTATGTGAAGCAGTTGCTGCTCATTTTGATAATGGACTAGAGAATATAGGACCTATTTACTGTATAAACGTTTTAGATCCTGATACTCACAAAAAAGCAGAAGCAACAAATACATCAATCACATTCACAAATAATGTAGCAGAATTTGCAAGCGATACAGCAATTCTTGACACTTTAACTATTGAAAATTATGTTAAAGATACTGATTTCAAGGTTGATTATAATTTCACAACAGGAAAAGTAATTATTACTTCCTTAAATGAAGAATTAACTGGCACAGTAACTGCTGCTTATTATGAAGTTGATTTAACAAAAATCACAGCAGAAACAATTATCGGTGGTGTTACTGCAAACGGTGAATACACAGGCTTAGGAACATTACAACTATTATATACAAGAGAAAATCAAGTATGTAACTTGTTAGGCTGTCCTAAATACTCAGAAATTCCTGAAGTATATGCAAAAATGATTACTGCTTGTTCAGAAATCAATGGACATTGGCAAGCATTCTTCACTGCTGACATTCCACTTGTTGATGCAGAAGGTGAAAAAATTGATACAATCGCTAAGGCTAAGGCTTGGAGAACAGAAAACGGATACAATTCAGAACGTTCTGAAATCTTCTATCCACAATTCCAAGACGTAACTACAGGAAGAATATTCCACGGTTCAGTTTTAGCAATTGTAACTTATTTAAAAACTGACTTTGAACACGATTCAGTACCGTTTGAATCTTGCTCAAATAAAGAAGTTCCTATCGGTAAGCAGTATTTTGGTAAAGATGCAACAAACCAAGGTTTTGACCAAATAACAGCAACTGCTGATTTGAATGCATACGGTATTTCAACCGCAGTATTTTGGGGTGGTAAATGGGTACTTTGGGGTGGAAACACTGCTAAATACGAATATGGCAAAGATATCGACCCTAGAGCAATTGATTGCCACTATGTGCGTATGTTGTTCCACTGTATGAACGGTTTCCAACGCAGACAAGCAACTAATATTGATAAGCCGTTTAATCTTCAGTTAAAAGACAGCATTTTGAATGAAGAACAAGAAATCTTAGATACATATATTGCACAAGGTGGCTTGTTGACTGGTTCAGAAATTATTTTCTTGAACTCAGACAATTCAACTGCTGACATGATTAACGGGGACTTTGTATTCCAACTTCCTGTAAGTGTTGTTCCTAGAGCAAAATCTTTAACAGGTAAAGTTGCTTATACAGATGTTGGTTTAAGAAGTTTAGTAGTAGAGGAGGCATAGGATTATGGCAAGTTTAAATAAAAAAGGGCCTATTTTGGCATCTAAAGTTCTATGCGATAAAGAAGTAGTTGCAGAAGATGTAAAATTTACATTGCCTGAAGTTACATTCTTGACTACTGAATTTGCAGCAATGGGAACAATGGAACTTCCTATCGCATTAACTGAAGCGTTAGAAGCAGGCATTACCTATATTGGAACAGATAAAGGTTTATACAAAATGCTTGGGCTTGAAAGCAAAACCTTTGAATTCAGATATGTTCAAAACGAAGTTAAGAAATCCGGAGAGCAAGTAAATAAAGGTTGTAAAGCCTTTATTAAAGGTATTGCAAAAAGCATACCGGGTGGCGATTTGGAAATTGGTTCTACATTTGAAGGAGCAATTCCAATTGCAGTAACTCGCTATCAACTTTATGTTGACGGCAAAGAAACCGTTTTGATTGATAAATTAAAAGGGATTTTAAGAATCAACGGTAAAGACTACGCAAAAGAAATAAGCAGTCTGATATAAATAATCCTTTCCCTGAACCCTTTCCAAATTGGAAAGGGCTAGGGGAGAGTATTTTATAAGAAAGGAGCAAAAATGAGTATTGAAAGAATTACATTAAGAAAACCGTTATTAGTTAACGGTGTTGATAGAAAAGAATTAACATATGATATTGAAGAATTAACCTCTCATAACATAGCAAGAGCTGAGGCTATGACAGCAAAAGAGGGTGGAAAAGATATGATTGGAACAATCAAGATCGCTCAAACCGATTATTCTTTGCATATAAATATCGGCAAACAAGCTGTTATAGCTGTTAACCCTGAAATATCTGAAGAAGATTTAACTAGAGTTAAAGGTCACGACCTTACAAAATTAGCGAACATCGGCCAACGTTTTTTTATCGAACCGGAGGAGCAAGAGCAAGCGACATCAAGCGAGCAGCAAGAGGATATGCAAAATACTACAATTGCTCCTTAACCGATGTTTATAAAATGGGTGTATTAGAATTCTTTGAGGAATGCAAAGAGGCTGTCAGTCAGATTGAAGAAGAAAACCGAAAAATAGAAATGATGCGAAAGCAACAAAAATGAGGTAATTCAATTATGACCGGCAAAGTAATGGAAACAGTCGTTAAATTAATGGGTTCAGTTGACCCAAGTCTAGCAAAAAGCATAAGTTTTGCTCAATCAAATTTCAAAAAGATGGGTAAAACAGTTGCAGTTGCAGGCAAAGCACTTGGTGGAATTGCAGCAGTTGGGGTAACTACTGCAGGTGCGATTGGAACTTATTTAATCAAAAGTGGTACTGATTATATTAGAACCATGAACGATGTTTCTGCACAAACCGGCATGACAGGTGACGAACTTAAAGAATTTGGGGACACTACACGGGAAATATGGAAAAGTGGCAGTGGTGAGAACTTGCAAGAAGTAGCCGATGCACTTGTTAATATCAAACAAGCAAGTGGTTTAGCAGGTGATGAACTTAAAACAGCAGCAGAAAGTGCTTTGTTGCTTAAAGATTCATTCGGTTATGAGGTTAGCGAAACCACAAAGGCTGCAACTGCCTTGATGAAAAACTTCGGAATAACAGCAGATGAAGCCTATGGGCTAATTGCTGTCGGTACTCAAAACGGTGCAAACAAAAACGGTGATTTATTAGACACTTTGAACGAATATGGTGTACATTATAAGGCTCTTGGACTTGATGCCGAACAGTTTGTCACCGGTTTGATTGCCGGTGCAGAAGCAGGAAGTTTTTCAATTGACAAAATAGGTGATGCAGTAAAAGAATTCACTATTCGAAGTAAAGACGGAAGCGATACAACTGTTGAGGCTTTTAAGCAAATAGGGCTTGATGCTGAAACAATGACTGCTGCCTTTGCTCTTGGTGGTGATTCTGCAAACGCTGCGTTTTTCCAAACGGTTGAAGCATTAAATGCTATGGAGGACCCTTTTGCAAAGAATGCTGCAGGAGTTGCTTTGTTTGGTACTCAATTTGAAGATTTGGAATCAGGAGTTCTTGACACTTTAACAAGTATGAGTGGCGCAAGTATTGATGCAACAGAAGCACTTGAGCAAATGGAAAAAGTCAAATATAACGATGTTGGCTATGCTATTACCCAAATCGGACGAGGTATGCAAGATGCACTTATTCCGTCTGCAGAAGCAGTCGGACAAGCAATGTTTGATATTATGCCTGAAATAATGGCTAGTTTTGAAGATCTTGCACCGGTAATTGCAACATTGGGAGAAAGTTTTGTTGCTATATTACCTGTTGTTATGGATTTTCTTAAACAAATGATGCCGGTAATAGGGGAATTAATAAAACAATTAACACCGTTTTTATCGGAGTTATTTGTTAAATTTGGTGAGATATTTTCACTCATTGCACCAATGCTTCTGAACCTAATTACAACGTTATTACCGCCGTTATTAACCGTTATTAACGCAGTAATACCACCGTTAATGCAGGTTTTACAGGGAATATTACCACCAATACTTGAGATGGCAACGGCACTGGCACCGGTTATTAATATTATTGCATCTCTTCTTGGAGTAGCCTTAACTCAAGCAATTAATATTGTAATGCCTATTGTTCAAAGTTTGATAGGGGTATTTACAAACCTTCTTCAATTTATAACAAATATATTCAGTGGAGAATGGGGTGCGGCTTGGAATAATATTGTTGAAATGTTCAAGCATTATGTCGGTTATTTATCAGGAATATTTAAAGCCCCGATTAACCTTATTATCGGAATGATTAACACAATTATTTCAGGCTTTAATATGATAAAACTTCCTGATTGGGTTCCGGGTGTAGGAGGTAAAGGAATAAATATTCCTTTAATTCCTATGCTTGCTAAAGGTGGTTTTACAGACGGTATATCCATTGCAGGTGAAGAGGGAACAGAGGCTGTTATTTCTTTTGACCCTGCGTATAGGAATAAAAATATAAGTACTTGGCTGAAAGCGGGTGAACTTTTGGGGGTTGCACCTTCTAACAGTATTAGTAATAACATTCACGGATTAACAATTAATTTTAAAATAGAAAATTCCTCAAAAGATGATGTTGTTTCTGAAATAAAAAACCATCTACCAGATATAGTAGATGAGTTTATGGACGAAATAAACCGTAGATCAGCAGGTAATTATAGGGCTTATTCGTACTAAGCCTAAAACAGTCAGGAGTGAAAAAGATGAGTGATAAAAGAATAATGGAGACAGTGGTTAAACTTGCCGGCTCCATTGATCCTAGTTTGGCAAAAAGCATACAAGAAGCCAATATTAAGATAGGCAAATTAAACGTTAAAGCCATTGCC
>JAEIGA010011571.1_pt1 | contig 13395 bp, 15 predicted proteins | sample 9270691 | NCBI WGS metagenome assembly JAEIGA01 (sample SAMN17057246, study PRJNA624740) | gut metagenome | biome: biome; isolation source: fecal sample | host: Bos grunniens | place: China: Xizang | collected 2019
AAACTCGCCTCTGAGCCATCTGAGGCAGGCGGACTTCACCTCAGTAGAGTCGCGCATCGTCGCAAGATAGTACTCACTGAGCACGCGCGCAAAATCAAAGCCGCCGACGTCACCCTCAAGCTCGGAGAGCGTAATGAAGACCTTCTTCTTGAGCCCTTCCTCAAAGGCTTCGGTATCGGGCATAATTCCCTCCTCTATGAGCTCTGTCTTGAGCTTAGTGAAGTGTCGGGAAAGTATTGTAGCAAGTGCGCCTCCGTCGGGATTTGCCTTGCATGCGATATTGATCATAAGCTCCTTGTAGGTAGCAAGACCTGCGCCGCTACCGCCCGTGAGTCTGCGCTCGGGCGAGAGGTCTGCGTCAAGGCAGATGAACCCTCTGTCAAGCGCGTATCCGCGGATAAGCTGAATAAGAAAGCTCTTTCCGCTACCGTATCTGCCTATAAGAAAGCGGCAGGCTGCGCCTCCGTCGGCAACAGTATCGAGATTATCTAAGAGCGAGCCTATCTCGTCCTGCCTTCCGATAGCTATATACGGCGCGCCGCTTCTGGGCACAACGCCCGCGGAAAGCGATGCAAGTAGCGTATTTAATATTCTTTTCGGTACCTTTATTTCATTAGCCTCGATAGCCATTCTGTTATATCCTCTCTGTAATCCTCAATGACGGTATATCCATCAGGTGTTTCTTCAATTATAACGTCGCCGAAGCCGTCGGAAAACGCCTCGTTAATCCTCTCGACCAGCGCCGCCTCGTCAAGGCTTCCCGAAACCGAGCTCACATCACCCAAGCCGAGAAGCGCCGCGATATAACGAATTTCCTCACTTCCAAGACCGTAGCTGTCGGGGGTGTCCTCAGCGTCCGCTGAGCTCCGGGGCTCGAAGGAGGCATCCACTCTGCTTTCAGGCTCCGTTACCTCCTCTGTGGGAATAAGCGCCTCGTGCATTTCCTCGTCCGACGCCTCGACAAGACGCATAGTCGTGCTCCAGGACGCGCGCTCTATCTCGTCCGCGCCCTCAGCCGACATTTTTTCGTTGGGAGCATCGTAGAGTCTTTCATATGCGGGCTCTGATGCTCTCTGCCTTTCCTTCTCTGCCCTCTTATTGATAGCGTCAAAGTAGTAGTCAATGAGCGTTCGGTAGCCTGTCGGAAGGTCCTTGACCGAGAGCCTTCCCTTGATACCGAGCAGGGCGCGAATCTTGTTTTCCGCGTATCTGACGGCGGCACTGACTCCTCTGTGCAAGCCCTCCGCCTTATCTATGCGATAATACTCCACCTCGAGCTTTCTTTTCACCTTGTGCGTGCAGATGGCGCCCATGAAGGCATCGTATCTCTTTTTCTCTGCCACGCCCCTGCGGCACTCTGCAACGCATTCTCCCCACAGGTCAGAAAGCAGAAGCGACATAGCGCCCTCTATATGCTTTCTGAAAAGCTCTGCCTCCTCTTTTCTCTTCTCATCGCTATGCTCGGGGTCGCCCTCGGCATACTTGCTCTTTCGGTAATCGTAGTCCGAAAGATAGCTGAGAATTGCGCCGATTCTGGACGGTGCGTGCTCGATACCCGACAGATAAAATTCCTTGAAATTGCTCACGGCAATAACGTCGGGCAAGAAGCTTTCGAGCTCCTCTATGGGCAAGAGCAGCCTGTGAACGAGGCAGTAATCGCATATCCAGGCGGCAAGATAGCTGTCGAGCATCGAAAACTGCTTTCTGTATTCCCGCCACAGACGGCAAAGGATATATATACCCTCGCTTGGCGGTATCTTATCGGGCAGGTTTAACACCTCGCTGATGTAGAGCCTGATATACGAAGAGTTTGAGCGGATGTATCTTCCGCGCTGAAGCTCGCCGCGCCAATAGAAGTAATAATTTTTCTGCTCGGGTGTGAGCTGTGAATACTGCGGCTGATATGAATAAAAATCCACGAAATCGTACCTCGCCGTCGGGCGATAGTCGAAATATATCAGGGCGGTTTTTCTGAAATTATCGTAGAAGTCGTACTTGTCAATAAAATGGTGGACGGTGACGGTCCGAATAAGGCTGTGCCCCTCGGGATAATAGGTTTCGGACTCCGAAACCCTCTTTTGACCTCTGTCGGAAAAGGAGAGCGACCTCTCGTCCGCGGTGCGCTCGCTCGTTGGAGTAACGACAGTATCAGCCTTTGGCTCGTGAGGAGTATAATCGCGGACGGGGTCCTGCGAGGCGAATGGCGAAAGACTTGACTTTTTCCTCGGCACAAGCTTGTCTATATCCCAGAAATCGTCCTTTTCATTCTTATCCTTGAATGCCATAGAGCCCCCCCTTTCTCGAGTTAAAACCGAACCCGAACGTAGCGCTTTTCTAAATAAATATTTTATCATATTTATTATGACTTGTCAACAGATATGAGGGGGTAATTTCGCAGAAAAGGAAAAGAAAAACCGACGGTAGCGGCAAGGGCTACTGTCGGTTACAGTAATTTATTCTGCTTGTGTCTCTGTGACCGTGTCCTCTGAGGTGTCGGCGGTCTGTGCGGGGGCTGTCGGAGCGGGGATTTGAGGCTTACTTTTCGTGTAGTTGAGCATAAATACACCCGCGCACACGAGCACGAGCGAAATGATGAGGTTAAGGAGCGAAACCTTGCTCTCCTCGGGGAGCATCAGCTTGGTGAGCAGGACGCCGAAAACGGGCGTCATAAAGGAGAATATAGTCACCTTGGAAACGGGGTTATACTTGAGAAGGACGCCCCAGAGCGCATAGGCGACTGCAGAAAGCGCGGAAAGATAAATCAGAACGCCAATGCCGCGCACGTCGGACAAATCAACCCTGCCGCCCAGCAGCAGCGCTACGACAATCATCACCGCGCCGCCGAATATAAACTGATAACCGCTGATAACGACGGGGTCCTCGCGGCTCGAAAAGCGCTTGATAAGCACCGAGGAAACTCCGAGAGATACGCCCGAGAAAAGAACGAAGGCGTCGCCCATAAGGTTCATAGAAAAATCGAGACCGTTGAGGTTAACCGCTATAATTCCGCCAAATCCGACAAGGCAGGCTATCATTTTCTTCGCCGTCAGCTTTTCCTGGCGGAAAATGAGCGTTGAAATAAGAATTGCGAAGAATGAGGATGCGCCCGAGAGGATAGTACCCTTGGCGCCAGTGGTATTGGCAAGACCGACATAGAAAAAGAAATACTGAATAACAGTCTGAAATGCCGCGACGGTGCCGATAATTCCGAGATTTTCAGCCTTAGGAAGAAGCACGCGCCTTCTGGCAATGCTGTATATGAAAACGGTCAGCAATCCCGCAAGGAAGAAGCGGATACCTGCGAACAGTATCGTCGAGGGGATATCGGGACCCGCCTCGCCAAACATTATTTTATATCCGGTTTTAATAAAGGGGGTGGCGCTTCCCCATAGCGCGCAGCAGAATATTGCCGCGAGCGAAACGAATATAGGATTTACAAATAGCTTCGTCGTTGTATTTTTCGTCATTTTCTTCTCCATTTTCTCTAAGAGGCACGCGCGCTCTGACATACCCAAACATTATATCCCAAGAAAAGAGGATTGTCAATAAGAAAAACCGCTGAAAAATCAGCGGCTTTCAGAGAGTATTTGTTGTAATTCAACCACAATTTACCATTCTGCATTTTTAATTCTGCATTATGCATTCTTAATTCAGCATTGTCAGCCGCTTTTCGCGCTGTGAGCGACAACGCCCTCGGCTCTGAGAGCCTCGGCGGCGGCATCTGCGAGAGCATCGCTTGGGAATATGCCGAAAACGCTTGGCCCGCTACCGCTCATCAGCGTCGCGCCCGCCCCGAGCTCAATAAGTCGGGTTTTCAGCCGAGCAGCGCCCCTACACTGCGGAAGAACCGCGTCCTCAAAGATGTTATACAGGCACTCCTCGACCGATGCGCCCGTCCTTATAGCCGAGATAAGCGAGTCAAGCTCCGACGCGTGCTCCTCTATCTTGCCCGAGAAATCCGAATACAGCCTGTCCAGCTCGGAGTAAGCCGCAGGGGTGGAAACGAACTCGTTAGCCACGGCGATAACGATCGACAGCGACAAGCCGTCAGGCAGTCTTTCAATCCGCTCTCCCCTTCCGTAGCAGAGTGCCGTGCCGCCAAGCAGACAAAATGGCACGTCGCTTCCGAGCTCCGCGGCAAGAGAAAGGAGAAGCTTATCGCTCATAAGCCTTCCGAAAAGCCTGTTCATACCCCGAAGCACCGCGGCGGCATCTGCCGACCCGCCAGCAAGACCTGCGGCAACCGGTATTTTCTTTTTCAGTCTGATATGTATTTCCGCATCAATACCCGCGCGCTCCATATAGAGCATAGCGGCGGTATAGGCTATGTTTCTCTGGTCTGTGGGCAGCCATCTTTCCGCGTCTGCAACGAGGCGCACACAGCGCTTTCCCGTGCCATTCTGCGAAAGTGTTATTTCGTCCGAGAGGGTGGTTGTATGCATCACCGTCTTAATATCGTGGAAGCCGTCCTCTCTTTTTGAGAGCACGTCAAGATATAGATTTATTTTCGCTCTCGCAAGCTCCTTAACTGCTTTCATAGACACTCCTTTCTTCCTTCGCACCGTATTTCTGCCTCGTTTTAAGACTTGATTTTGAGATATTGCTCCAAATGTATTATCAAATTCCACTCGACTCCTGTCAGGGAATTTTAATCAACATGTCGGAAGCTTCTCTTTTCCCGTTGCAATTCTGATTATCTTCTTAATCTGATAATTTGAGTAATTGCCCACGTAGACGTACTTAGGATTTCCGTATTTCAAATTAATTTTCAGATACTTGTTAAACCAATGCCTGTAATATACCTTTGTTCCTTTTTCTTCTTCAGTCAGCTTAACAATCTCAATATCCCGAACTTCGGAAATAAATACGTCCTGATTCCATCTAGCATCAATATTATTTGCCGCTTTTTCCCAACTTGTTGTAAATGGAATGTAAAGAAAATATATTGAATTATTCTTAATAACACAATATCTAAACAACTTTGAAGCGCCAAGAGGGACCATAAAGGTAATAGCAAAAATAAGCACTAAATACCAATTTTTGTATAACCATTCACTCGTCCCTTTGGTAAGCAACATAAATAATAGTATAACAGCCGTAACTATCATCGGAGTACAAACAATCGCGAATAGTAATACATCATAAAATGCTATTATTTTTCTTCTCATAGCTTATCCTCTTATTTTGCAATGCTATCAATTAAATAATCTAAGCAAATCCTAACTAATCTTCCAAATAAGAATATTTTCTTCATTAATTAAACCACTCCTCTCGATTTAGATGTCAGTTTAATTTTTTCCATCACCTTTCTTGAACAGGATATCTCCATATAGCTAGGTATATCATTATCCAAATAGCAAACCACCAGCTTTCCGCCTTTTGTATTTCCAAGTAACAGTTCAACAAATCCATAATACTCACAAGATATTATCTGATTGTTATTAATCTGTTTTATAACGTTTCCTTTCTTGGTTATCGCTATCGAGTCACCTCGAAACTCATAATAGGTTTTACACAATAAACTGTAAGAACAATAGACTACAATACCCAAAAGCAGAAAACAAAAATTAATTGACAGATAAATCAAAACGCTTTTTGTAGTTATTTCAAACCCTAAGAAAAAAACAAAAGCTACAAGAATAATAAATATGGTTTCAAAAAACAAATCAAAAAATATTATATGGTATATATCTTTCTTAACACGCATTATTAAATCCTTTAATAAAAATCTGGTATAAATAGCCTTCTCTCGGTACCAGGTATATTTTACCATATTTTCATATACAAATCAATACGCGTGCGAATATTAAGTATATAAAAATATTTTTATATTATTTGCTCAAATGCCCTTGACAAGCTTTGGTAAAAATGTTATAATACCTCGGTAGTTCGGGCGAAGGCGCCCGACTCCTTGCCACGAGCGTGGCCACAAAAGTCCATAAGGAGGTATAAAAACGATGGAAAAGAAGATTTGTTCTTACGAAACTCTCTTTGCAATCAGCGGTAACTATTCCGAAGAGGATTACAAGACCCTGTGCGAGAAGTTTGTAAATCTCGTTAACGACAACGCTACCGATGTTACTGTTAACGAGTGGGGCAAGAAGAAGCTCGCGTATCCTATCAACTACATTACCGAGGGATACTACGTTCTTCTTACCTTTAAGAGCGAACCCACCTTCCCTCTTGAGCTTGAGCGCGTATTCGGTATCACCGAGGGTGTTATCCGCTATATGACTCTCGCAGTTGAGGAGAAGGCTGCTCCCGAAGCACCCGCAGCTGTTGTTGAGGCAGTTGAAGAGGCTACCGAGCAGACCACCGAGGTTGTAGAAGCAACCGAGGAGTAATTAATTTGAAATTGGAGGCGGAATAATGGCAAGCTTCAACAAGGTTATCCTTATAGGTAATATGACGGCAGACCCCGAGCTCAAGCAGACTACGGGCGGCATTTCCGTATGCAGCTTCTCTATCGCTGTTAATCGCCGTTTTGGCAGATCCGAGCAGGGACAGCAGACGGTCGACTTCATTAACATCGTTAGCTGGAGACAGAACGCTGAATTTGTCAGCCGCTATTTTAAAAAGGGCAATCCTATTCTCGTCTGCGGACAGCTTCAGACAAGAACCTGGACCGATAATCAGGGTCAGAAGCGTTACGTTACCGAGGTCGTGGCTGACGAGGTCACCTTCGTAACCTCTGCTAATCAGAATGGCGCGGCTCCCACCACTGAGGGCGCGGCATACACCCCTAATGCTTACGGCACTCCCTCTTACACCAACGCTGAGGCGGGTGGATTTGAGGAGATTACAAACGACGCGGACCTTCCCTTCTGATAGGCTCCCGTCCGTCCGATATGCGACTCACTGTATCGGGCGAAATACAGAAATCGTGAGTTAGAAAGGTATTGGATCAAAAAATGGATAATTCTTCTCGTTCCTTCCGTCCTAACCACAGAAGAAAGAAGGTTTGCATCTTCTGTCAGGATAAGGTTAACGGAATTGATTACAAGGACGTAGCTAAGCTCAGAAAGTTCATTTCCGAGAGAGCTAAGATCCTTCCCAGACGTGTTTCCGGCACCTGCGCTCTCCACCAGAGACAGCTCACCGTAGCTATCAAGAGAGCACGCCAGATGGCACTTCTCCCCTACGTATCTAACTAATAGGTAGAAAAACCGAGCCAAATGGCTCGGTTTTTGTTATATTCCGGAAAAAACCTTCATTTATACTATTCGCGCGGGCGAGGAACAAAAAAGGCGGCAGATGCCGCCTTTTTTACCTATCTTTAATTGTATAAATCCTCAAAATACCCGTGATAATGGAAATCCACGTTATCATTCGGGAACAGGAAGTGATAGAGCTCGGTGCAGTAATCGTCGGTCATAGACGCCATATAGTCGACTACTATCTGGTTGGGCTCGGTTTCGATATAAGGCATTCTGCCCTTGTAGTGATGCCCTGCAACGAAGTCGATGTGGTGTCTGAACACAGGCGAGGACTTAACTCCCTGCTTGAGGTCGGAGAGCAGCTTGTAATACATTCTCTGCATTATCGGCTTAACCTGCGTATCAAGCACGCGCTGTACCTTATCGACCTTATAAATCATATCGTAGTTGGTTCTCTTCGCCGCCTGCATACCGAGGAAGTGCTCCTCGTCAAGACAGATATAGGGCTTTCCGTAGCTGTTTTCTATGATATTGACCTCAAGGTTGTTGATAATCTCCGAGTTGATAGTGCCTATTCCCTCGTCACCGAGGTCGGAGTCGTTTTCGATAAGCTTTGCAAACTCGGCGTCCTGTCTATCCTTTCCAAGATAAGCGATAATATCGCACACGCGCACGACACAGCCCTCAAGCGTGTTGGGGAGGGTTGTGAGAATGTTAGCCTCGTGGACGTAGCAGCTCTCAACCATTCTGTCGTAGTCGGCGAAATCCGTCATTGCCTTCGGGTGATATGCGTGCATCTCAAACTCGCCGTTGTGGGTAATAATTCCGTTCAGCGTATCGAGTGTGAGATTGTGGTCGAACATTCCGTCGAGCACCCTGACGGAGTGCACGTTGTGATTAAAGTATCTTCCCGTCTCGGCGTGGTACACCTCGGAGATATACTTCTCTCCCGCGTGACCGAAGGGCGTATGTCCAATATCGTGGCCGAGGGCTATCGCCTCTATAAGATCGAGATTGAGGTTAAGCGCCGCGCCAATCGAGCGCGCGATACGCGACACGAGCTGTACGTGCAGAGCTCGCCTCGTAATATCGTCATTCTTATAGAAGGAAAATACCTGCGTCTTATCTGTATAGCGGTTATAAAAGGGGCTATACATAATCTTATCGACGTCGCGCGCGTAAGCTCCGCGCCATACCGTTTCCTTATCGGCGGTGGGGTCGCGGCGGACGGCAAGCTCGCCCTTGGCGGCAAAGTTGGGTCTTGTACCGTTTCTTATATCCTCCCTGATGCGCTCGGATAGCTCAGGGGACAGCTTTTCATAATTTGCCATAATTCCTCCTTATTTTTTCGTATCTTTTTATATATTGTAACATATACGCACAAAATTGTCAATCAGCGCATAAAAATATCCTCAAAAGCGTCAAATGAAAAGGCTTTGGGGAAAAAAATAACCCGCCTGGGTTAGTGGCGGGTTATGGAAAAATTACATTTTGTTAAACTTAAGAGCAAACTCGGACTTCTTGTGAGCCGCGTTGTTCTTGTGAAGGATACCGTGAGCAACTGCCTGGTCAACCTTCTTAACAGCAAGTCTGTAGAGCTCGGAAGCAGCTTCCTTGTCACCTGCCTCAACAGCAGCGTTGAACTTCTTGATAACAGTCTTGAGCTGGCTCTTGAGCATCTGGTTTCTGAGCGCCTTATTGCGATTTACAAGAATACGCTTTTTAGCGGACTTAATGTTAGCCATTTTTTTCTCCTTTTAAATTTTCCGTAATCCTTACTGCGTGCTCCGCGACAGCTGAGAGGGTCTGTGGACGGCGCATTTCGTTCCCTGATTACCGTTTTATTTATTCACCAATGAATTATAACATCTTTTTTCAGAAATTGCAAGTGTTTTTTTGAATTTTCTCACGGTTTTTAAAAGTTTTTTTGATAAAAGCACCCATCTTATAAAATATTTTTATAAAAAGCTATTGACAAATCAAGGTGGGTTTGCTATAATTGTAAAGTAATTTGCTTTACAGCTTATTGTGAGGGAGTATGTTTGAGAAAAATCTGCGTATTTCCTACCTTCTCGATTTCTATGGAGAGGCGCTTGACGAGCATACGAGAAGCGTTATGACGGCTTACTACGAGGACGACCTGTCGCTCGGAGAGATAGCCACGGACGAGGGTATTTCCCGTCAGGGAGTCAGACACATTATCAAAAAGGGCGAGGAGCAGCTCAGCTTTCTTGAAGAAAAGCTTGGGCTCTGCGCTTATAACGAAAGGCTGGTTGCCTGCACCGAGCTTCTCTCGGAGGTCCTTCTTTCGCTTGATAGGTATGACGACGCTGAGCACGCATCTATGAAAGAGAAAATCGAGAGCGTCAAGGATACTATTTTGAATAAGTAACTATCCCCTGCCCTGTGGCAGATATTCAGAAAAGAATGTTGGAGGTAACATGTTCGGAGGACTTACCGAAAAGCTTGCTAACGCCTTCAAGAAGTTCAGAAACAAGGGAAAGCTGACCGAGGCAGACGTCCGCGAGGGCATGCGCGAGGTCAAGCTCGCATTGCTTGAGGCTGACGTTAACTTCAAGGTAGTTAAGGAATTTATCAAGGCGGTTACCGAAAGGGCGGTCGGCGCCGAGGTTCTTGAGAGCCTATTACCTGCCCAGCAAATAGTTAAGATAGTCAACGAGGAGCTTATCAAGCTGATGGGCGGTGAGGCTCCGAAAATCAATATCAGCCCCAAGCCCCCGACGGTTATTATGATGGTCGGTCTTCAGGGCGCAGGTAAGACGACCCACTCGGGAAAAATCGCCGCGTACTTCAAGAAAAAGGGCAAGAATCCCCTTCTCGTTGCCTGCGACGTATACAGACCCGCGGCGGTTGATCAGCTTCATATCGTCGGCGAGGCGGTTAACGTTCCCGTCTTCTCTATGGGAACGAAGCTCTCCCCCGTTGATATAGCGAGGGCAGGCGTTGAGCACGCGAAGAAGAACGGCAATGATATGGTTCTTATTGATACGGCAGGTAGACTGCACGTTGACGAGGAGCTTATGGCAGAGCTTGTCAATATCAAGAGCGCCGTTAATCCTCACGAGATACTGCTCGTAGTCGACGCGATGCTCGGTCAGGACGCGGTCAACGTGGCTAAGACCTTCAACGAGCTGCTCGACATAACGGGTGTCGTTCTCACCAAGATGGACGGCGATACGCGAGGCGGCGCCGCGCTGTCGGTCAAGTATATCACAGGCAAGCCTATTAAATTCGTCGGCACGGGCGAGAAGCTTGACGCTCTTGAGCTCTTCTACCCCGACCGTATGGCATCGAGAATACTCGGTATGGGCGACATTCTCTCGCTGATTGAAAAGGCGGAGGAGGCGTACGACCAGAAAAACGCCGAGGAGCTCGAGAAAAAGATGCGCGAGCAGACCTTCACGCTCGAGGACTTCTTAGATCAGCTCCGTCAGCTCAAGAAGATGGGCAATCTCGACTCCATTCTCGCTATGCTCCCCGGAGCAAATACGGGAGCGCTTAAAAATGCGCAGGTCGATGAGAGCCAGATGGTGAAGATTGAGGCAATCATTCTCTCTATGACAAAGAAGGAGCGCACCTACCCCGATATTATCAACGGCTCTCGCAGAAAGCGCATAGCGCAGGGCTCGGGCACGACCGTTGAGGACGTCAACAAGCTTCTGAAGCAGTTCGACCAGATGAAAAAGCTGATGAAGCAATTCACAGGCGGCGGACGCCGCAAGCGCGGAATGAAATTCCCGTTCTGATAAGGTTTCAATTTAAAAAAATAAATAAATAATCATTTTGGAGGAAACAAAAAATGGCAGTTAAAATCAGACTTAAAAGACTCGGCGCTAAGAAGAAGCCCTTCTACCGCGTTATCGTTGCAGACGAGAGATCTCCCCGCGACGGTAAGTTCATCGACGAGATTGGTTACTACAACCCTCTCACCGATCCCGTAGAAATCAAGATCGACGCCGAGAAGGCTGCAAAGTGGATTGCTAACGGAGCTCAGCCCACTGAGACCGTAAGATCCATTCTCAAAAAAGCAGACATCATTAAGTAAATCCGACGAGGAAGGATTTAAAGATGGAGCTTGCACAGGTATTAAAAAACATCGCGTGTGCCATTGTTGACAATCCCGAGGCGGTTACCGTTGTCGAGAATGTCGACGGAGACAACGTGGAGCTTGTGCTAACCGTTGCTGAAAGCGACACCGGTATGGTTATCGGTCGTCACGGCAGGATAGCAAAGGCTATACGCCAGGTAATGAAGGCAGCCGCTAATACGTGCGGTAAGCGCGTTACTGTTGAAATTCAGTAAGAAAAGCCTCGGGGTAGCTATGCCCCGAGGCCTTCTTTTATTCAAAAGAGCTAAATTTTTAAGCCCCATTGTAGTACAATAGCCTAATTTTTCCACCCAAATGAAGCCTACTTAAAGAGGAAAGAAAAATGAAAAAATATATTATCTCCTTCGACCAGGGCACGACTACCTCGCGCTGTATATTATTCGACACCGCAGGAAGGATAGTCAGTATGGCGCAGAAGGAATTTGCTCAGATATTCCCCCGCGAGAGCTGGGTTGAGCACGACCCGCTCGTTATCTGGTCCTCACAGATTGCAGTAGCTACCGAGGCACTGCTCAAGATTGGCGAGAGCTGGTCGAGCGTTGCGGGCATTGGCATAACCAACCAGAGAGAAACGACGGTTGTATGGGACAAGAAAACGGGCATACCCATATATAACGCTATCGTATGGCAGTGCAGAAGGACTGCGGAGCTGTGCGACTCGCTGAAGGAGCGCGGACTTGAGGGCAGGATACGCGAGAAGACGGGACTTCTCATTGACCCCTACTTCTCTGCTACAAAGCTATATTGGATTCTTGAAAACGTCCCCGGAGCGAGAGAAAGAGCCGAGAGAGGCGAGCTCGCCTTCGGCACTATCGACAGTTGGCTGATATTCAAGCTGACGGGCGGCAGGGTGCACGCCACAGACACCTCAAACGCATCAAGAACGATGCTCTTCAATATACATACACTCGATTGGGACGATGAGCTGCTGGAGCTGTTCTCTATTCCCCGCTCTATGCTCCCCGAGGTTAAGCCCTCGTCGTCTATTTTCGGCTACACCGACCCCGGAATACTCGGAGCGGAGCTTGCTATCGGTGGCGTCGCAGGTGACCAGCAGGCGGCTCTTTTCGGACAGAGGTGCTACTCTGCAGGCGACGTCAAGAACACCTACGGTACCGGTGCATTTATGCTGATGAACACGGGCGAGACTCCCGTTACAGACGAAAACGGACTTGTAACCACTGTCGCCTGGACGATAGGCGACAAAACCGCCTATGCTCTTGAGGGCTCTGTTTTCACCTGCGGCGCGGCTATTCAATGGTTGCGCGACGGACTGAAAATAATTGAGTCCTCCCTTGACAGCGAATACTACGCCTCAAAGGTCGAGGATTCGAGTGGAGTTATGGTTGTGCCTGCATTTTCGGGACTTGGCGCGCCTTATTGGGATGCTTATGCAAGAGGTACTATAATAGGTATCAGCAGAGCCACCACGAAAAACCATATTATAAGAGCTACTCTCGAATCTATGGCTTATCAGACAGCCGACGTTATGCGCCTGATGGAAAAGAGCGCGGGGCTCGAGGTTTCCAGGCTGAGAGTTGACGGCGGAGCAAGCGCCAATAATCTGCTTCTCGCCTTCCAGTCGGATATACTCGGCATACCTCTTGAAAGGCCCGAATGTATCGAAACAACAGCGCTCGGCGCGGCATATCTGTGCGGTCTTTCGCTGGGGATATATTCCTCGCTCGACGAAATAGCCCAAAAGGACACCAACGACGCCCGCTTCCTACCCACGAAGGACGAGGAATGGAGAAATAAGCGGCTCAACCGCTGGCACAAGGCAGTCGAGCGCTCGCTTGGCTGGGAAGAATAATTTTCTTGCTTTTCTCGTTCTGATATGCTACAATAAGAGTGCCTTAAAAGAAGGCACTGTCGAGATAAATCCCAGTCGGGATTTTCTATATATTGCCTGCGGCAATTCGATATGCCTTCGGCTCGATATGTTTTCTTTGAAAACAAAAAGACCCGTGGGTTACACACTCGGTGACACCACAGACCTTGGAAATAAAAAATGGAGCCGGTGGGCTTGTACCCCCGACCTGTTCTTGCACTAATCGGCCTATTGCAACATTGACGCTCCGCGTCAAATTACGAATCGTGCGACGTAAG
>JAEIGA010011572.1_pt1 | contig 13395 bp, 5 predicted proteins | sample 9270691 | NCBI WGS metagenome assembly JAEIGA01 (sample SAMN17057246, study PRJNA624740) | gut metagenome | biome: biome; isolation source: fecal sample | host: Bos grunniens | place: China: Xizang | collected 2019
ACCGGTAACGTCGGTGGTTCTGAAATAGAACTGCGGTCTGTAGTTGTTGAAGAACGGAGTATGACGGCCGCCTTCATCCTTGGTCAGGACGTAGACCTGGCCACGGAACTTGGTGTGGGGGTTGATGGTGCCGGGTTTGCAAAGGACCTGGCCTCTTTCGATCTCGTCACGGGCAACGCCACGAAGCAGAGCACCGATGTTGTCGCCGGCCTCGGCATAGTCGAGGGTCTTGCGGAACATTTCGATACCGGTGCAGACGGTCTTGGACTTCTCGTCTTTCAGACCAACGATCTCGACTTCTTCGCCGGTCTTCAGCTGACCTCTTTCCACTCTACCGGTGGCAACAGTACCACGGCCGGAGATGGTGAAGACGTCTTCGACAGGCATCAGGAAGGGAAGGTCGGACTTACGGTCGGGAGTCGGGATGTAAGTATCGATCGCATCGAGGAGCTCCCAAATGGGCTTCAGGACTTCAGCGTCAGGATCGCTGCCGGTGTACTCGAGAGCCTGAAGAGCGGAACCGGCGATGACGGGGATCTCGTCACCGGGGAATTCGTACTCATCGAGGGTCTCACGGACTTCCATCTCGACGAGCTCAAGAAGCTCGGGGTCGTCGACCTGGTCGACTTTGTTCAGGAAGACGATGATGTAAGGAACGCCGACCTGACGGGCAAGGAGAAGATGCTCCTTGGTCTGAGCCATGGGGCCGTCAGTAGCAGCGATGACCAGAACGGAACCGTCCATCTGGGCAGCGCCGGTGATCATGTTTTTGATGTAGTCGGCATGGCCGGGGCAGTCAACGTGAGCATAGTGACGGCCCTTGATCTCTTCGCCGTTGAGGCCGGTTCTGTCTTCGGTCTCATACTCGACGTGAGCGGTGTTGATGGTGATACCACGCTCTCTCTCTTCGGGAGCCTTATCGATCTCGCCATAGTCTTCGAACTTGGCAAGGCCCTTCATAGCAAGAGTCTTGGTGATAGCAGCAGTAAGGGTGGTCTTACCATGGTCGACGTGGCCGATGGTACCAATGTTTACGTGCGGTTTGTTTCTGTTAAAATGTTCCTTTGCCATTGGAATGTTCCTCCTTCATTATGGTGAACTATTTTCTTTCAGAATTATTTCGATTGTATCAGATAGACTGATTCAATGCAAGTACTGTTTCCGGGTCAGTCCTTCTTGTTTCTGTCGGTGATGATACCTTCCGCGATGGACTTCGGAACCTCGACATAATGGGACGGCTGCATGACATAGTTGGCACGGCCCTGGGTCTTGGAACGAAGGTCGGTGGAATAACCGAACATGGAAGCAAGCGGGATGAACGAGCTGATCTGGGTGGCGCCGTTGACGGGCTCCATACCCTTGATGAGACCACGGCGGGAGTTGATGTCGCCGATGACGTCGCCGACATAGTCGTCCGGAGTGGTGACGTCGACTTTCATCATGGGCTCCATCAGGACCGGGGACGCCTTTCTCATGGCATCCTTGAAGGCCATGGATCCGCAGATCTTGAAGGCCATCTCAGAGGAGTCGACTTCGTGGTAAGAACCGTCGTAAAGGGTGACTTTGACGTCTTCGACGTTATAGCCGGCCAGGACACCGTTGAGCATGGCGCTCTTGATACCCTGTTCGGTCGGGGCGATGAATTCCTTCGGAATGGCACCGCCGACAACGGCGTTGACGAACTCGTAGCCCTTCTCGGGGTTCGGCTCGATCTTGATCTTGACTTCGGCGTACTGACCGGAACCACCGGTCTGACGCTTGAACTTGCATGCGACATCCGCCGGAGCGCTGATGGTCTCGCGGTAGGCAACCTGCGGCTGACCTACGTTCGCCTCGACCTTGAACTCACGGAGCAGACGGTCGACGATGATCTCCAGGTGGAGCTCACCCATACCGGCGATGATGGTCTGACCGGTCTCTTCGTCTGTGTAAGTACGGAATGTCGGATCTTCTTCGGCCAGTTTGGCGAGGGCGATGCCCATCTTTTCCTGACCGGCCTTGGTCTTCGGCTCGACGGCAACACGGATGACCGGTTCCGGGAAGTCGAGGGACTCAAGGATGACCGGCGCCTTCGGGTCGCAAAGGGTATCGCCGGTAGTGGTGTTCTTGACACCGACGCAGGCGGCGATATCGCCGGAGTAAACGGTATCGATATCCTGTCTGTGGTTCGCGTGCATCTGCATGATACGACCAAGACGCTCGTTCTTGTCCTTTACGGAGTTGTAAACGGTCTCGCCGGCATTGGCAGTACCCGAATAGACACGGAAGAAACAGAGTTTACCGACATACGGGTCCGTCGCGATCTTGAATGCAAGAGCGGAGAACGGATCGTCGTCTTTCGGATGTCTCTCGATCTCTTCGCCGGTCGCGGGATCGGTGCCCTTGATGGCGGGGATATCGGTGGCAGCGGGCATGTAGTCAACGATGGCGTCGAGGAGGGGCTGAACGCCCTTGTTGCGGTAGGAAGTACCGCAGACCACCGGGACCATGTCGTTGGCAAGTGTGCCCTTACGGATCGTAGCTTTGATCTCATCGACGGTCAGCTCTTCCCCGTTGAAGTACTTCTCCATGAGTTCGTCGTCATAGGAGGCGACGGTCTCGATGAGAGCATCGTGGTATTCCTGGGCCTTGTCCATGATGTCTGCGGGAATGTCTTCGTCGCGGACGTCCTGACCCATGTCGTCGTAGTAGACTTCGGCGCGCATGGTGATCAGATCGACGATGCCTCGGAATTCCGCCTCGGCACCGATCGGGATCTGGACGGGTACCGGGTTGGCCTTCAGACGGTCTTTGACCATTTCGATGACGTTGTAGTAGTCGGCGCCCATGATGTCCATCTTGTTGACGTAGATCATGCGCGGGACCTGATATTTGTCAGCCTGACGCCAGACGGTCTCAGACTGGGGCTCGACGCCACCCTTGGCGGAGAGGACGGTCACGGAGCCGTCGAGGACTCGAAGAGAACGCTCGACTTCTGCGGTGAAGTCCACGTGGCCGGGAGTGTCGATGATGTTGATTCTGTGTTCTTTCCAGAAACAGGTGGTAGCAGCGGAAGTGATGGTGATACCACGTTCCTGCTCCTGAACCATCCAGTCCATGGTGGCGGCGCCGTCATGGACTTCACCGATCTTATGGTTGATACCGGTGTAGTACAGGATTCGCTCGGTCGTCGTCGTTTTACCGGCGTCGATATGAGCCATGATACCGATGTTCCTGGTTTTTTCCAAAGATACCTGTCTCGGCATATAATCCTCCCCTGCTTACCAGCGGAAATGAGCAAACGCCTTGTTGGCTTCTGCCATTCTGTGGGTGTCTTCGCGTTTCTTGAATGCAGAGCCGGTTTCGTTCACGGCGTCCATGATCTCGTTAGCGAGACGTTCTTTCATGGTTCTTTCACCACGCTGGCGGGCATACAGGGTGATCCAGCGGAGACCCAGGGTCTGTCTGCGTTCCGGACGGACTTCCATCGGAACCTGGTAGGTGGCACCGCCGACACGGCGAGCCTTGACCTCGAGGACAGGCATAACATTCTCCATCGCCTTCTCGAAAACTTCGAGGGGATCTTCACCTGTCTTTTCTTTGATGATGTCAAAAGCGCCGTAGACGATCTTCTGAGCGACACCTTTTTTACCATCGAGCATAACACTGTTGATGAGCCGTGTTACGAGCTTTGAGTTGTAAAGCGGATCGGGCAAAACATCACGTTTTGCAATCTGGCCTCTTCTTGGCACTTCGCTTCCCTCCTTCATAGTAATGATATCATAGGTACTCGAGTGACAACGTTCTCGTGGCGCCAATGTGAGAGGCATATAAAAAACAATATATATACACTCCACATTGTCACGCATGGTTCATGCGTGGCCTTGCAAGAAGTTTGTTCTCTTACTTTTTCTTCGGTCTCTTAGCGCCGTATTTCGAACGGGACTGCATACGGTCCGTAACACCCTGCGTATCGAGCGTACCACGGATGATGTGGTAACGAACACCGGGAAGGTCCTTAACACGTCCGCCTCTGATGAGGACGACACTATGCTCCTGAAGATTGTGGCCGACACCCGGAATATAGGCGGAAACCTCGATCCCGTTGGTCAGACGGACTCTGGCGATCTTACGAAGTGCAGAGTTCGGCTTCTTCGGTGTGGCGGTCTTGACGGCAGTGCAGACACCGCGTTTCTGCGGAGACTGGACGTCGGTCATGACGTTCTTCTTAGAGTTGAGTCCTTTCAGAAGAGCCGGAGCCTTTGCTTTCTTTTCAGAAGTCTTACGACCCTGACGAACAAGCTGGTTAAAGGTTGGCAATCTGTTTCACCTCCATGCAAATAATGTAAAGTATAAATATATTGCTATAAGGAGAGCCTCCGGGAGATCGCCCGGAAGTTCCCCTGTATAGTTTTGGTTTCGCGTGCTGGAAACACTGCGACAATTCGGTATTGTATCCGAATTATAAGGCTTTGTCAACACTGGATTTCCGCGCTGTTACTGCGGCGATTCACTCTTCCTCCGGCATGTCATCGAATTCTTCGATGTCCTCGATGAAGAGATCGGAATCGATCGCGTTGAACAGGTCGTGCTTCTGTTCGACTTCGACGTCAGCATAGCACTTCATACCGGTGCCGCTCGGGAGCAGCTTGCCGATGATGACGTTCTCCTTGAGGCCGAGCAGCGGATCGGTCTTGCCCTTGATGGCCGCGTCGGTGAGGACACGGGTCGTCTCCTGGAAGGAGGCGGCGGACAGGAAGGAGTCCGTGGCGAGAGAAGCCTTGGTGATACCGAGGAGCATCGGGTCCGCTTTGGCATATGCCGGTTCGCGGCCGGTCTCGGCAGCTTCTTTCTCCAGTTTCTCGTTGACCGCATAGAAGTCGGACTTCTCGATGACGGAGCCCGCGATGAGGTCGGTCTCACCGGCATCGGTGACGGTGACCTTCTTCATCATCTGGCGGACGATGACTTCGATGTGCTTGTCGTTGATGTCGACACCCTGCATCCGGTAGACGCGCTGGACTTCGCGGATGAGGTAGTCGTGGACCGCATCGACGCCCATGATCTCGAGGAGATCATGCGGGTTGACGGAGCCTTCGGTCAGTGCCTCGCCCTTCTGGACGGTGGCACCGGCAACGATCTTCTGGCGCAGGCGCAGGCCGTACGGGATGAGGTAGGACTTCTCCTTCCCCTCTTCCGCGTCGGTCACGATGACGTGCTTGCCCTTCTTGTCGTCGTCGATGGAAACGGTTCCCGCGAACTCGGACAGGATGGCGAGGGTCTTCGGCTTGCGGCCTTCGAACAGTTCTTCCACTCGGGGAAGACCCTGCGTGATATCGGAACCGGAAGCAACACCGCCGGTGTGGAACGTACGCATGGTCAGCTGGGTACCGGGTTCACCGATGGACTGAGCCGCGATGATACCGACCGCTTCACCGACCGTGACGGCGCCGCCGGTGGCAAGGTTCTTGCCGTAGCACTTGATGCAGACACCGTGGTGGGCGCGGCAGGTCAGGAGCGAACGGATGTTGATCTCCGCTCTGGAGCCCTCTTCCGCGTTGCCGGCTGCGATGTCTTCGGCGTGGGTCTCTTTGACGTACTTCGCGACGACTTCGGCGTCATCTTCCGTCAGCATGTGGTCGCAGTCCATCAGGACTTCGCCGCTCTTGCGGTCGACGAGGTCGTCGACGAGGTAACGGCCGACGAGACGTTCTTCCAGTTTCTCGATGACTTCGTTCCCGTCGGTGATGTCGTAAACGGGGATGCCGTGTTTGCAGCCGCAGTCCTCTTCGGAGACGATGACTTCCTGAGAAACGTCGACGAGACGTCTGGTCAGGTAACCGGAGTCAGCGGTACGGAGTGCGGTATCGGCAAGACCTTTACGGGCACCACGGGAGGAAATGAAGTATTCGATGATGTTCAGACCTTCACGGTAGTTCGCTCTGATCGGGATCTCGATGGTCTTACCGGAAGTGTTGGCGATAAGACCGCGCATGCCGGCGAGCTGACGCAGCTGGGAGTCAGAACCACGGGCGCCGGAGTCGATCATCATGAAGATCGGGTTGTATCGGCCGAGGTTGTCCTTCAGACCGTCGGACACCTGCTTCGTGCAGTTGTCCCACTCGCTGAGGATGAGACGGGAGCGCTCTTTGCTGGAGAGCATACCCATCTGATAGTAGGATTCGATCTGGTCGACCTTGTCTGCCGCGGCGCCGACATAGTCCCACTTGCTCTCGGGGATGACGGCGTCGGTGACGGCGACGGTGATACCGCTCAGCGTCGAGTACTTGTAACCCTGCGCCTTGATCTCGTCGAGCATGACGGAAGTGGTATGCGTGCCGTGGATGCGCAGGCAGCGGTCGATGATCTTACCGAGGACTTTCTTGTTGACCAGGTCTTCGACTTCCAGACGGAACTCGTTGCCCGGGATGCTTCTGTCGATGAAGCCGAGGTCCTGCGGGATGGGGTTGTTGAAGATGACCTTGCCGAGCGTGGTCTCGATGATGCCGGACTTCTGCTCGCCGTCGATCTCCTTCGTCATACGGATCTTGATCTTGGAGTGCATCGTGATGGTCTTTTCTTCGAAGGCCATGGTGGCTTCGTTGACATCGCGGAAGACTCTCCCCTCACCCGGTTCGCCGTCCTTGTCGAGGGTCAGGTAGTAGGAACCGAGGACCATGTCCTGGGTCGGGACCGTGACGGGACGTCCGTCGGAGGGTTTCAGAAGGTTGTTCGCCGCCAGCATCAGGAAACGGGCTTCCGCCTGAGCTTCCGCGGACAGCGGAACATGGACGGCCATCTGGTCGCCGTCGAAGTCGGCGTTGAACGCCGTACATGCGAGCGGATGGAGCTTGATGGCGCGGCCGTCGACCAGGACCGGTTCGAAGGCCTGGATGCCGAGGCGGTGCAGCGTAGGCGCACGGTTCAGCATGACGGGGTGATCTTTGATGACGACTTCCAGGGCATCCCAGACTTCGTCTTTGGAGCGTTCGACCATCTTGCGGGCAGACTTGATGTTGCCGGCGATGTTGGTCTCGACGAGGCGTTTCATGACGAAGGGCTTGAACAGCTCGAGCGCCATTTCCTTCGGCAGACCGCACTGATACATCTTGAGTTCCGGACCGACGACGATAACGGAACGGCCGGAGTAGTCGACACGCTTGCCGAGCAGGTTCTGACGGAAGCGGCCCTGCTTACCTTTCAGCATATCGGAAAGGGACTTGAGCGGACGGTTGTTCGGTCCGGTGACCGGGCGACCGCGGCGGCCGTTGTCGATGAGGGCGTCGACGGCTTCCTGGAGCATGCGCTTCTCGTTGCGGATGATGATGTCCGGCGCGTGGAGGTCCAGGAGACGTTTCAGACGGTTGTTGCGGTTGATCACGCGGCGGTACAGGTCGTTGAGGTCAGACGTCGCGAAACGTCCGCCGTCGAGCTGGACCATGGGGCGCAGATCGGGCGGGATGACCGGGATGCAGTCGAGGATCATCCACTCCGGCTTGTTGCCGGAATTCCGGAAGGCATTGACGACTTCCAGTCTCTTCAGAAGACGGGTCCGTCTCTGGCCGGTGGCCTTGACGAGTTCTTCCGTCAGTTCATCGGAAAGGGCGACGACGTCGATCTCCTCGAGGAGCTTCTTGATGGCTTCCGCGCCCATTCCGGCGTCGAAGTCATCTTCGTACATCTCGCGCATTTCCTGATAGTTCTTTTCGGTCAGGAGCTGGTATTTCTCGAGCGGGGTGGAACCCGGGTCCGTGACGATGTAGAGGGCGAAATACAGGACCTTCTCCAGCGAACGCGGAGAGATATCGAGCATCAGGCCGATCCGGGACGGGATCCCCTTGAAGTACCAGATGTGGGAGACCGGGGCGGCCAGTTCGATGTGGCCCATCCGCTCTCTTCTGACTTTCGCTTTGGTGACTTCGACACCGCAGCGTTCGCAGATCTTGCCTTTGTAGCGGATCCGCTTGTATTTACCGCAGGAGCACTCCCAGTCTTTGGTGGGCCCGAAGATCTTTTCGCAGAAAAGACCGTCGCGCTCCGGCTTCAGAGTCCGGTAGTTGATCGTTTCGGGTTTGGTGACTTCACCGTTCGACCATTTGCGGATGGTATCCGGCGAAGACAGGCCGATCCGAATGGAATCGAATACCAGATCGTCATTCATCGTTTTATTCTGAATGTCTGTCATTGGGCGACCTCTTTCCTTTTATTATTCGTCAAAGCTGAGGGAATCCAGATCTTCTGCGGTGGGTTCCTCGTCAGCGGTGAATTCGTCAAACTCGTCTTCGATCTCCATGGGCTCGCCCTGCTCGTCGAGGGTCATATAGCCGCTGGCGCCTTCGGCGTCGTTGACGGACTTCATATCGTCGTTTTCGGCAAGACGGAATCCGATGTCGTCGCCATCGAAATTCTGTCTGAGGTCGATTTCGTTATCATCTTTGTCGAGGACGCGGACGTCGAGGCCGAGGGCCTGCAGTTCCTTGATGAGGACCTTGAAGGACTCCGGAACGCCGGACTTCGGTACGCTCTGGCCCTTGACGATCGCTTCGTAGGTCTTGACACGGCCGACGATGTCGTCGGACTTGACGGTCAGGATCTCCTGAAGGGTGTATGCCGCGCCGTACGCTTCGAGGGCCCAGACTTCCATTTCACCGAAACGCTGGCCGCCGAACTGGGCTTTACCGCCGAGGGGCTGCTGCGTGACGAGGGAGTACGGGCCGGTGGAACGGGCGTGGATCTTGTCGTCGACAAGGTGATGGAGCTTCAGGTAGTACATGACGCCGACGGTGACGCGGTCGCCGAGCGGGAGGCCGGTACGGCCGTCCATGAGTTCGGTCTTACCGTCTCTGCCGTTCCAGGCTTCCTCGATGAGAGCGAGTTCCGCCTCGTCCTCCGTCTTGCTGCGAAGGAGATCCATGAGGTCGGAAAGAAGGAAGCCCTTCTCTTCGTTCTTGTCCTCATAGTCGAGGATGAGCTGCTTCGTCTGGTCATTGCCCTTCGCGAGGAGCTTGGACTCGACGAGGAAGTACTGGATGTCCTCTTCATGAGCGCCGTCGAAGACGGGGGTCATGATCTTCCAGCCCTTCGAACGGGCCGCCATACCGATGTTGACTTCGAGGACCTGACCGATGTTCATTCGGGAGGGAACGCCCAGCGGGTTCAGGACGATGTCGAGCGGAGTACCGTCCGGCAGGAACGGCATGTCTTCCTGCGGAAGGACGCGGGAGACGACACCCTTGTTACCGTGACGGCCGGCCATCTTGTCACCGACCTGGATCTTTCTCTTCTGGGCGATGTACACGCGGACGACTTTGTTGACGCCCGGGCTCAGCTCATCGGAGTTGGCTCTCGTGAAGACTTCGACATTGAGGACGATACCGTACTCACCGTGCGGGACACGGAGCGATGTATCGCGGACCTCTCTCGCCTTCTCGCCGAAGATGGCCTGCAGGAGGCGCTCTTCCGCGGTGCGCTCGGTCTCACCTTTCGGGGTGACCTTACCGACGAGGATGTCGCCGGACTTGACTTCGGCGCCGATGTGGATGATACCCTCTTCATCGAGGTTCGCCAGCGCGTCTTCGCCGACGTTCGGGATGTCGCGGGTGATCTCTTCCGGCCCGAGTTTGGTGTCGCGGGACTCGAGTTCGAACTCTTCGATATGGATGGAGGTATAGATGTCGTCCCGGATGAGTTTCTCATTCAGAAGGACGGCGTCTTCGTAGTTGTAGCCTTCCCAGGTCATGAAGCCGATGAGGGCGTTCTTACCGAGGGAGATCTCACCGTTGCAGGTGGCGGGGCCGTCTGCGATGACCTGGCCTTCGGTGACTTCCTGGCCAAGGTCGACGATGGGTCTCTGGTTGATGCAGGTACCCTGGTTGGAGCCCATGAACTTGATGAGGTCGTAACGGTCGATGCCGTCTTCCGTCTCGATCTCGATGTGGTCGGCGTCGACGTGTTTGACCGTACCGGCGCTTCTTGCGAGGACGACGGAACCGGAGTCGACGGCGGCCTTGTATTCCATACCGGTACCGACGATCGGAGAGTCGGTGACCATGAGCGGAACGGCCTGACGCTGCATGTTCGAACCCATGAGGGCACGGTTGGCGTCGTCGTTCTCGAGGAACGGGATCATGGCGGTCGCGACGGAGACGAGCATCTTCGGGGAGACATCCATGTAGTCCGGTACGCTCGGGTCGACTTCGGCGAACTCGTCGCGATAGCGGATGGTGATACGGTTGTTGACGAAGCGGCCGTCCTTGTCGAGCGGCTCGTTCGCCTGGGCTACGCGGTAGTTGTCTTCGACGTCAGCAGTCATGTAGACGACTTCGTCGAGGACCTTGCCGGTCTCTTTGTCGATCTTGCGGAACGGCGCCTCGATGAAGCCGTACTTGTTGATGCGGGCAAAGGTGGCAAGATAGGAGATCAGACCGATGTTCGGACCTTCGGGGGTCTCGATGGGACACATGCGGCCGTAATGCGTGTAGTGAACGTCTCGGACTTCGAATCCGGCACGGTCCCTGGAGAGACCGCCGGGGCCGAGGGCGGAGAGACGGCGCTTATGCGTGAGTTCTGCCAGGGGGTTCGTCTGATCCATGAACTGGGACAGCGGCGAGGAGCCGAAGAACTCCTTGATGGCAGCGACGACGGGACGGATGTTGATGAGTGCTTCCGGGGTCGCCTTTTCGGGATCCTGCGCGGAGAGAGACATTCTCTCGCGGACGACACGCTCCATACGGGAGAAGCCGATACGGAACTGGTTCTGGAGCAGTTCGCCGACGGAACGGATGCGGCGGTTGCCCAGGTGGTCGATGTCGTCGATGGTGCCGACATTGTTGCCGAGGCAGTCAAGGTAGTTGACGGTGGCATAGATGTCGTCGATGATGATGTGTTTCGGGATGAGGTCATCGGCATGCTCTTTCAGAGTGAGGAGCAGGTCGTCCTTGTCCCAGTCGTCCTCTGCTTCGGCGAGGATGTCCTGCAGAACGCTGAACCGGACTTTTTCGTTGATGCCGACTTCTTCCAGTTCCTCTTCTGTCAGGTCCCACGCGCCGAGGAACGGAAGGATGTCGACCATGCCGTTGGAGACGACTTTGACTTCTTTCCCCTCTTCGGTGAGGACAAATGCCTCGGTGATACCGGCCTGTTCGATCTCATATGCCTTCTCGGCGGTGACGACGTCACCGGCGTCGGCGAGGAACTCACCGGTCTCCACGTTGACGACTTCCCGGGCGAGCTTTTCGCCGGTCAGACGCTGGGAGATACCGAGCTTCTTGTTGTATTTGTATCGGCCTACGCGGGACAGGTCGTACCGGCGGGCGTCGAAGAACAGGTTGTCGAGGTGCTGCTCTGCAGTCTCAACGGTCGGCGGCTCGCCCGGGCGCAGTCTCTTGTAGACTTCCAGGAGTGCTTCTTCACGGTTTTTCGTCGTGTCCTTCTCGAGGGTCGCGAGGATCCGCTCGTCCGGACCGAAGAATTCAAGGATCTCTTCGTTGCTGGAAAGGCCCAGAGCACGAATGAAGGTCGTGATCGGGATCTTTCTGTTCTTGTCGATGCGGACATAGAACACATCGTTCTGGTCCGTCTCGTATTCGAGCCAGGCACCTCTGTTCGGGATGACGGTGGTCGTGTAGAGTTCCTTACCGGTCTTATCATGGGTCATACCATAATATACGCCGGGGGAACGGACCAGCTGCGAAACGATGGCACGTTCCGCACCGTTGATGATGAAGGTGCCGCTCTCCGTCATGATCGGGAATTCGCCCATCTTGACGACCGACTCCTTGATGAGGCCGGTCTCCTTGTTGGCGAGACGCGCGGTCAGGTGGATGCTGGACGAATAGGTGGCCCTGTTCGCCTTGCACTCCTTGACGGTGTATTTGGGTTTTTCATCCATCGAATAGTCGACGAACTCGAGGACGAGATTGCCGGTGTAGTCGGTAATCTCCCCGATGTCTCTGAAGACTTCCTTCAGACCGACATCCAGAAACCACTGGTACGAATTCTTCTGGATCTCGATGAGGTTCGGCATCTGCATGACCTCATCGATCTGAGCGAAATTCATACGAGTGGTTGTTCCGAGCTTGGTCGCTTTAACGTTTACCATAAGCCGTGATCACTCCGTTCCGTATTTCTAAAATCGCGCACTTTCCGTTATAAAAGTGGATTTATATTTTATATATAGAAAAGCGCCCCGTCAAGCGATAATTTCAAATTTGTCAAGCCCCTTTCAAAAGTTTTTTATAAGCTGTTCCGGGTGTTCCGAATAAAGGCGAAAAGGAGCCCGCTTTTTCGCTCCGTCCCCCTCCAAAAAGAGAAAAGCTCCCGCGGTGGCGGGAGCTTTTGGTTTGGGGCTTAGTCGAGGAAGTCTTTGAGCTTCTTCGAGCGGCTGGGATGGCGGAGCTTGCGGAGCGCTTTCGCCTCGATCTGACGGATGCGCTCACGGGTGACATTGAACTCCTTGCCGACTTCTTCGAGGGTCCGGGGATGTCCGTCCTCGAGGCCGAACCGCAGAGACAGGACGCGTTCCTCTCTCGGGGTCAGGGTCTTCAGGACTTCGGCCAGCTGTTCTCTCAGGAGCATCTGGGACGCGGCGTCGGCCGGGGCCAGCGCTTCGTCATCGGGGATGAAGTCGCCGAGGTGGCTGTCCTCCTCCTCACCGATGGGGGTCTCGAGAGAAACGGGTTCCTGAGCGACGCGCAGGATCTCGCGGACCTTCTCGACGGGCATGTCGAGTTCTTCCGCGATCTCTTCCGCGGTCGGGTCGCGGCCGTTCTTGTGGAGGAGCTGGCTGTTGGTCTTCTTGACCTTGTTGATGGTCTCGACCATGTGGACCGGGATCCGGATGGTGCGGGCCTGGTCCGCGATGGCGCGGGTGATGGCCTGGCGGATCCACCAGGTGGCGTAGGTCGAGAACTTGAAGCCCTTGGTGTAGTCGAACTTGTCGACGGCCTTGATGAGACCGAGGTTGCCTTCCTGGATGAGGTCGAGGAACTGCATGCCGCGGCCGACGTACCGCTTCGCGATACTGACGACGAGACGCAGGTTGGACTCGGCGAGTTTCTTCTTCGCCTCTTCATCGCCCTCCGAAATACGGATGGCGAGCTCGATCTCCTCTTCCGGAGTCAGCAGGGGCACGCGGCCGATCTCTTTGAGATAGACTTTGACCGGATCGTCCATCGCCGCATTCTTGGAGGCGTCGGTGGCGTTGATCTCGCCGGGCTTCTGGGTCCCGCCGACCACGTCAAAGTTCAGAGAATCGAGCGCTGCGTCTCCCAGATCGTCCACGATCTCGATGTTGTTGCTCTCGAGGGTGTCGTAGAGCTTGTCGAGTTCGTCGATCTCCAGGTCGAGTTCGACAATGGCGGCATCGATGTCATTGGTGCTGAGCTTCCCGGCTGCGCGACCCTTTTCGATGAGGCC
>JAEIGA010011573.1_pt1 | contig 13394 bp, 22 predicted proteins | sample 9270691 | NCBI WGS metagenome assembly JAEIGA01 (sample SAMN17057246, study PRJNA624740) | gut metagenome | biome: biome; isolation source: fecal sample | host: Bos grunniens | place: China: Xizang | collected 2019
CATTGATGGATTCTTATGGAGTTCTTTATCAATTTCAAAATCACTCTTATGTTTAATAGATCCATCTTCATAAACAGCAATATATGTTGAAACATCAACAATAGCCATCATTTTATAATAGCTATATTCCAACATTAATTTTGTTTTTTTCTCCCAATTCTTACATACACTCAATACTGTTTCAAGTTCTGATCGTAACACATGAAATGTTAGACCATCCGATTATCTTATGTTTTTCAACACAAGTCCGACTATATCTTTATATAATTTCATATTGATATTTATCTTTTAACAAATTTATTTTTCTTGTGACCATTGTACTTGTATATCCTCTTCACATATTTAATTCCCTATCACATTCACTAAACGAATTGAAAATTTTAACATTATTATCTGAAAAGAACACTTTTATTTTTTTCTTTTGAGTTGTGTTTTGAGATACAACCCATCCTTTATATGGACGATTGTTTTTCATTGCAACTCTAATAGGAGTACAACCGTGTCCTGAAAGATTAAAAAATGATGCAACTTCAACCCACGAATTAAAATGTTTTATTTCATCTCCTTTTGTGAAAGTTAATTTACAAGCATTTGCTTTATTATTAGCAGTTACTATTTCCAAAGATTCTTTATTATGTTTGTACTGTGCTGATTTTTTAGCAATTTTTTGTTTTCACTCTTCTGTTAGCTTACGATTTTTATTTGGCTTACCTCCATATTCTGGATCTTCACATATATTATATGCAGGTTGTAATAAAGTAACGTAATGTTTTTCTCTAGATCGAATATATTGCTGATCGTCAGATTCAATAATTTCTAAAATTTCAAGATAAAAATTATTAAATCCATATTTTATAAAAGCGTTACATAAATGAGGAGTGTCAAATTTTCCACCATTTTCTAATTTTCTTAACAATGAATTTTGGTGTTCATGTCATCTTGCTTTAAAATTTCGATATGTACTTCCTACATAAAAATCTCCATTTACTTTATTGGTGATTTTATAGATACCTCGACTTTTGATATCCTCTTGTTTCACCTTTGATCAATCAAATAAATTTTTAATTTCTTTCATGTTTTTAATTTTTAATTTTTACAAAAATAGTAAAAATTTTCAAAAAATGAAAGACCATCAGTATAAATTATATATCTCGCTTTTCGAACTTTCGTTCTACTCCCTTCCGGGATAGTCTGTGAACCTTCCTCTATTTTAGAGGCTTGGCTGCGGATTGTCCAATGATTAATCTTTTTACCATCTAAATGATTAGTTTAGCCCTTATCTGTGTCACCACGATAAGTTGGTAATTAATCCTCTAAGGAGTTTCCCGCAATTAACGAGATTTTACAACACCAACTCTTTAGTGTTTCCTTGTAACAATATTGATTTGGATTTCATCAAAATTTCTTCTAATAACATTGATAATAACAACTGTCCGTTAATTGTGGTTGACATTGTATATTTCGGATCATAAAGAAAACTTGATTCTTCTCCACTCTTGCCGTATGCACCATTTGCGGCTAATTTATATCCCTCCATAATTACCGGATCTCTGTCTTTCTTAGGTTTTTCTTTTTCAGCTAATCTGACAGAAACAATGTTTTTATCATATATTTCTGCAAAGATTGGACCTAAATGTTCAGGATATAATCCATTTTTAACACCAATACTGGGATAGAGAGACCCCACATCAATGTCGAGTATAACTCATTGATTATCAGATACATACTTACCACTACAACTGTGATGTAATCCGCCGGTTCCATAAATAACAGGATTTCCTTGAATTAAAAGATTGATTTTTTCAAGAGTTTTTGTTCGTTTGTTAATCAGTTTTTTATCAACAAAAGGAAGTAACTCTTCAATTTGATCTAATGGTAAATCCGAAAATGCTCCACTGGTTGAAGTAATAACTTGCTTTAATAATCAATTTTTTAATGCTTTGAAAGGTTCTGTTTGAAATTCAATATATGGAAATACGCAGTCTTTTATTTTGATTGATGAACGCGGAGAACGTAATTGTTTAACATTATATGAATTCTGTTTTGTAGTATTACAATACAATGTTAATAATAATTGTTCTCCTAATTTAACATCAGGATAATTGTAACATGGAATTTTATATTTAGAACGAATATCTCTTCTTAATTGAATTTTATCCTTTCCCTTATAAAGAGCATGATTAGTCTCTCCAATTGTTATTTTATAAAACATGTGTGTTGCAGTTACATCATGTTTATTATATCCTAAAATTAAATTCAATTCATTTTCATTCTGAACTCAATGTGTATGATCGAAAGGCATGTCTTCAATATTATCCATTCTCATTGAACATTCAAGATGCTTTAGAGAACAAGATCTACCTTTATTATCATAATGTCACATTTTATACAAATCAAGTTGAGGAATAAATTTGTTTTTATCAGCAATTGTAGAAAATTCCATGGAAATTACTTCTTGAGATTTTTTATAAATTCTCATAGCAATATCTGATGCTGATAAAGAAACATATTCTTGATAATGATTAATTATGTGATGTAAAACTGGATAGTCATATGCTTCGTTATTAAATCCAACACCATAAATTCCTCTTAATAAATGATTACATAGTTCTGTAATATCATTTCTATCCCTTCAGATAACAAATTGATAGAACTTATCTTCTGAAGGGACATATCCTGTATAAGTAAAACAATTTGCAAGTACTTCTATATCATATACTTCAAGTACTCTTGCCATTATTCTTTAGTTACAAGAGTGATTCCCTTATACTCAGCAACTTTCTTAAGTTGAGAAATAATATCCATCCATCTATCAATGTGATAATTCAAATCACCATCTAATAGAAGAAGGATCTTATCTCTAAGAAGAGTAAGTGTTGCTGTTGAAAGTGATGAAATTTTTGGTAATTTATCCATCTGAACAAGGGATCTAAATTCAGAATAAGAAAGACCTTTTTGATCAATACGCAATCTAACATTGGCAAGGAACAATCTTTCCTTAACAACATCAAGTCACTTGCGCATTGTACCATCTGGCTCATATTCTGTGAGTTCCTTCTTCTCATCATCTGTTAGCCAGATACCCTGAGATAAAATAAATTTATCAGAAAGTAGTTTCTTATTGAATGTTCCAAGTTTATCAAAACAAGCATTTAACAAATCTCCGATTGTTATTCTTTCAAATACTGTAGGTACACCTGTAATAATTGCTGAAATTTCATCAGAATCTTTTGCTTCATACTGTTTCTTTGCTGCAAGAATGTAATCAAGAAGATCCTTATTTGTTGTAAATCCAACATTTGATTCATGAAGCATAAATCGCATAAACAATTCTGCATTACAATCATCCCATGCTTTATGAATATTCTTTCGAATGATTAGTTTTCCAGGAGTTCACTTATTATCTGAATACAACATGCTATATGCATGTGTATATGCCTTCTTAAGTGCTGCATCATCCATATCCATCATTCGAACGTCATTTCCGTTCTGACTCTTTCATACAAACGAATTAATATCGTTCTTCTTGTTATCTATTGCTTTTGCTAGGGTATCACCAAACTCTGTCATAATATTTAAAATTTAAATTCTTTATTTGTAACTTTTTCTTTATCTTTTATAAAACTAATAAAGTAACAAGCTGTATAATTATACTGAGACTTGTTACCAGATTCTCTACAGAAATAACTATCTCCCGCCTCTACGTATTCATATTCAACGAATCCAATATCTCCGATTTGTGGTTTCGTTCCAATTCAATTTGGACATTGTGTTAATGTAACATATCGCATCATACTATTATTAGGTTCGTCTAAATTTTTGAATACATAATTGGTATACAATTCTTCTTGAATTGCAACCAATTGTCCTCTGATTGTAACTCGCACTAACTTTTATGGGCTTTTAAAATAGCTCTTTCTTTTTCAAGCCATGAACCATCTTGTGATGCGATGCTCAATGCTAAATTAGAAATTGCAAGTTCTTCAGTTTGTTCTTGAACTAATTTAGCACCATTGCCGTTTTGCATTAGCCAACTTAGCGCCAAATAATCGCGATCTTTATTTGCAAGATCCACGATTTCATAAATCATTTTTGTAGTTTCTTCTTCTACAGCAACTGTTAGTTCGAATACATCAATATACTCAGTAAATTCTTCATTGACTTCAGGAACAGCCGGATATTTAAAGAATACACCTCTTTCATCAAGATAATCTACAATCCAATTATGGTGTAAGAGTTCTTCATCTGCGCGACCAAGATAATATTCTTTTAAAAGATTTAGTCCTTCTGATCCAAAATAATTCGCAAACGTTTTATATAAAGTATAATTGTGTAGTTCGTGACTAATTTGCTTAATAAGCAGGTTTATCATATTTTCAGATAAATCTACGTTAAATTTTGATGTTGGTTCTTCTTTTGTAGAAACATCTTCTTCAGATTTTTGTTTTAATTTCATTACGGTATAATTACATTATAAGTTGTATCGTGAAAACTAAATTGAAATTGATTTTCTAATATTGTATATAATGTTGAAGATATAGTAAACTTTCTATTCCCAATCCAAAAATCCAAATCGAAATCATCATTAGTTGTGAAATATCTACACAAACTATCATCTCCAAACTGAATTGTTGAATCCTCAATGTAACAATCTTGTTGATATAGAGTAATTGTTACTGATCCGACTTTTGATTTATCAATAAAAGAAAGCCATTTTTCAATTTTTTCTGACAATTTAATGTCATCTAAAAAATCATGTGGTATTTCTGGATACCAATGATTTGCTAATTTTTTAAATGTTAGTAATTTCATCTATTGGTAGATTTAAACAAGTTGCTGCGTGTGTAGCATATAAATCGCTCATTTCATTAAATGTATCTCCATTGTGTCCCTTCACTCAATGGAAAACTACATTGTGGAATTCGAGCAATTCAATAATTTTAAACCATAAATCGAGATTCTTTTTTGAATAATCATTTTGTTCAAATCATCGAAATACGTGTTTATTATTAATGCTGTTTACAACATATGAAGAATCTGAATATATTTCAAGTTCTTCAGGACTGTCCTTAAAATACTCTAAAGCCATCAATACTCCCCTGAGTTCACATCTATTATTTGTTGTGTGCTTGTATCCTTGATAGAGTTTTTTAACAACATTTCCTTCGTGTACAATTATTGCAGAACATCCACCACAATCGGAAGAACTACTATACGCTCCATCTGTGTAAATTGTATACATTAATTAAACTTGATATATTTCATTGCTTCTTCTAGAAGATATTCAACTGTATAACAAAATACCTCTTGATCATCAAATTCAATTCCTAATTTTTCAGCCATTGCATATGTTGCATGTATTAATTCATGCGTCATTATTGGAACAGTTATTGTTGATTCATCAAATCAAATTGCTGATTTACCTCGATAAGATCAAGTACAAGCCATACAATCTGGATCATATTCTAATACAATATCTTCAACATCTTCTAAATAACGAACGACCTCATTAATATCTCCTGAAATAAAAGATACCGTATAATTAAATATTGGAATCTTGAGTTCCTTCAGTTTCAGAGCCATTGTCAACTACTGTTACTGGTTCAACCTTTTGGTAATCAACGTATTCTGCCAATTGGTATCTTTCAACTCTTCCAATAAAATCCGAATCTGTTTCTTTTAAAATTGTTTGAAATTTTTCCAAAACTAGATCTGGATTTTCAGTTTCTATTTTTCCATTAAAAACAATTGCCCACATATTAAATTTTATAAGAACCGTCCATATATCTTTTTTGGAGCATTTTTGCCAAATCATAAAAGACATCTGAGAATCTATCATATTTTCTAAGATTCATAACCAATTGCGGACTATTCATCGCACGATTGTATGACAATTCTCTTCCTACCTTTTTAACAAACTTATCCTTTTCAGAACATCTTGCCACACCCATTGACAATTTACCTGTTTCTTCGTCAAAAATTGCACATACTGTAACAACAGGGCAAGGTTTTTCCTCAATTAAGGTGAATCCGATTGTGGAATGATAAGCCTCAACTCTAATAGGAGATCTATCTCCATAAAAATATCTAACGATCATAATTAAAAATCTTTTTATAAATTTTTAAAACAACATAAATAACAATCGTTATTACTAACGATTCAATTCTCATACTTAACGAAATTAAACATCCAAGTGCTGCCAACACCCATACAAGTACAGCAGTTGTTAAATTGTGAACATTTTGAATTCCGTCTTTGAAAATAATACCGGCACCAATAAAACCAGTACCAGTCACAACTTGTGCTACAATTCGAGCTGGATCTCCTCCTACTCTTGATGATATATATGTAAATACAAAAGCACCTAATAAGATTAACGTAACTGTTCGGATACCAATTAAATTATGTGAAGCTCTTTCTGAGCCAAGAATATATCCAACAATTAATAAAATTAATAAATTAATGAGGAAATCCATCTCTTATTCTAATTTTCTTTTAATTGAACTTTAAACCCCTCGTCATAGAAGAGTTTTATAACTTCGACGTTATCTGTCTTATAACCAACATTAATAAATGGTCCACCAGGAGGGTCGACATAAATTGGATCAACTTTCCAATCAGTTTCAAATCCTACTCTATAATGGTCATTCCATTTACCAAAGTCAATTTTGTAAATGTCATCATGGTCTTTTATAAATTTTGTACTTTTATTACCATGACCTATTAATTTATATTCATCTTTCATTACATTACAAATGTTGGTTCTGGTTCATCAACAACAATACATTCAGTAGATAAGAAAAGATTGAGTACAGAAATAGCTGTTTCAAATGCAAGTCTTTCTGCCTTTGCTGGATTAAGAATACCAGCTTCAAACATATCAACAATCTTTTCTGAGTTTGCGTCAAATCCAATATTGTTATCAGGATTAATTTTCTCTTGAAGATCATGTGGATTTAAACCTGCATTTTCAACAATTGCGTTAAATACTGCATCAAGACTACTGAATACAATATCGGTACCCATATCAAGAGCTTTATCTTTAAGATAAGTTCCTGGTATAGAACGTAATAGAGTAATGCCTCCGCCTGCTACAACTCCTTCTTCAATAGCAGCTTTAGTTGCGGCAACTGCATCGTCCACCCTATCTTTCTTTTCTTTCATTTCGAGTTCTGTTGCTGCGCCAACTTTCACTGTTGCTACGCCGCCACAGAGTTTTGAAATTCTTAATGAAAGAAATTCAGTCATAAATTCGTTATTAACGTCGGATGCTTTTACTTCAGCAAGTCTTTCCTTAAGATATTGTACACGACGCTCAATTGCTTCTTTAGATGTTTTACCTCCAACAATGGTAGTATGATCTTTAGTAATAATTACTTTATCACATCTACCAAGCATATCAACATCAATTGATGGAATATATAAACCAGACTCATATGTAAGATTTGTTCCTCCAGTAAGAATCGCAATATCATCAAGAACCTCTTTGCGATATTGACCAAACGAAGGAGCTTTTACTGGACATACTTTTACAATCCCTTGAAGTTTGTTCATCTTAAGATTTTCAATAACTTCAGAATCATAATCTTCTGCGATTATGAGAATTGGTCTATTTTCTACTACAACTTTTTCGAGAATTGGAACAAGTTCTCGCATCATGTTTACTTTTTGTTCGGTAATCAAAATATATGGATTTTCCAATATACATTGATTCTTAACATCATCGGTAACAAAATGATTTGCAAGATATCCTCTATCAAACTGCATACCTTGAATTACCTCTACAGAAGTATTGATACTAGAAGATTCTTCTACAACAATAACTCCATCATTAGTAATTTTCTTAAGAGTATCTGCCACAAGTTTTCCAATTTCTGGATCATTATTTGCAGAAATAGTTGCGATTGATTCAAGATCACCCTCTTTAATTGGTCTTGCCGCATTTTTAACATTGTTTAATACAATATCAGCAGCAATTTTTACCCCTTTCTTGAGTTTAGCCGGGTTATGTCCATCTTTAATTGCCTCAATCGCATTTTGAATCATTTCTTGAGCAAGAACGGTGGTAGTTGAAGTACTATCACCACAAGTTGAAAGTAATTTTAGAGATGCTTCTCTAATCATTGCTGCACCAGCATTTGCATATTTATCTTTTAACTGAATATTCTTGGCAACAGTAACTCCATCTTTTGTTACATGAGGTTTCTTATCATAATAATCGGCAATAACAACACATTGACCTTTTGGACCAAGTGTTGCTTTTACTGCATTACCAAGAATATCAATTCCGACTTTGATTGCTTCTTTAGCTTCTAAGCCAAATTTTAATTCTTTGTGTTTCATTAAAATCCAATTTTAGTTTTCTTAGGTTTAGATGAGACTTCTGGAACATAATTAAATATTTCCGCTAAAGTCATATCTCTATCTTCTGTAATTCCTAAATTGTGTTTTTCTGACAAAACTTTTACTTTTTCTTTGTCTAAAGGTTTAAACTCATAATTAACAAAACATCTACCTGGCCTCAACAATGCTTCATCAATGTTTTCAATAGAAGTATTAAATGTACAAATAAACTTAATGTTGAAAATATCTGACATTAGACCATCGGACATGTTAAGAATGTTGGCAATAGCACCTCCAAATCTATTTTCTTCACGAGCCATTAGAATTTGTTCACAATCTTCAAGAATAAAGATAGAATCTTTATGTTCCATCATAAACGCAATGAATTCTGGTTCGGCCATATGAGAAGCAATAGCGTTTGTTACAAGAATGTAGTGTTTATCAGTATGAGATAACAAATGACGTATGCATTGAGTTTTGCCTGTTCCTTTATCTCCGTGTAAAATTACAAGTCCTGATTCTTGTTCGTTTAAGAAATCAAGAGTCTTTTTGTAAATTTCAGAAAATCCGTTGTTATAATTTAATTCTAAATCTACAGTTGTATGTTTGATTTTGGAATTAATTGTATAATAATTTCCTCGGTCGTATGCAATTAAATCAATTGTAGCTGTTTTTGGTTTTACTGGTTGTGCTGGAACGACATCTCGAATTTTTTTAACTAATTCTTTATAATCCAATTTGTCAAAATATAGATATATTGAATTATAATCAATTGATGCTATCCATTCATTTGTATAATTTATAATTAAAAGTGATGGATATGTTCTATCTTTAAATGTTCCAGCAAAATCATCAAAGGAAGACAAAGATTCGTAAGAATCTGCTCTGGATGTACTATATATTTTTTCAGGAATGTCTAAAACAACATCAATGTTCTCTCCGAATAGTTCTTTACACTTTTCGAGAGTTAAGAACGACGTATCCATTTTAAGATCTTCATCATAATAACTATATGTATTATGTAATTTATTAAATGCTACATGATACAATTTAGAAGCTCTAAATACACCGTTATCCCAACATTTAGTAAAATCTATATTTCGCATTGTTGTTTAATAATATTTAAAAATTGAGTTTGACATACAACATCATAATCTCCAAAAGCTCATACAGAATTATCTTCTTCTATATAAAACAATCTACCCTCAACAGTAACAAATTTTCAATTACCAAGCAAAGGATGTCCCATATAATAAGATTCAATTTCTGGATGTTTTCGGATAATATTTATCAATGTAAATTCTTCTTTAGAAGCTTTTTCTTTTGCTTGGAGTTTGTTGCGATTACAATCCTCTTCTATAAGTTCAGGAGCTCATTTAACAAGAGATGCTCGAATTGCTTTTTTAGAAGGAGATCCTAATCTAGAACTTATTTGCCCATACGTTCATTTATAACTTCTTAAAAGAATTATACATTTATCAAAATCGTTTGCTTCGGGATAATTACTGAGAATTTCAGTTGGAGAAGGACTTAAATCATTTAAGTCTAATTTAATTTTTTCTAAAAATTTTGTATACATAAGAAATTATACCATAAAGAAGTGCCAAAATATTAATTACCGGCATAAAACAGATTACAGCATATGCATAAGTTGCACTAGGAACAGAGTCTTCAATTTCTCGAAATGGTTCTCTGTATAAAAGGGAATTGATCATCCCTGGAATAAGATAAAGTAAAAGAAGTAAATACATAATATTTAAGATAAAAATACTCAACCACTTTTGTAAGTGATTGAGTAATAAGTTATTTAATTAAATCTGCGGGCGAAGCAGGATTCGAACCCACATAAATTGTTTTGAAGACAATTGTCCTGCCGTTGAACGATTCGCCCAATTGCTAGAATAAAATCTAGCGATTTTTGTATTACAAATATACTAAAAATTTTTTAATTTGTAAAATTAGATTTAAACTTTTTCCAAGTATCGTTAACTAGCAACGTTCTTTCTAAATTTAATCTTTCTGCAGAAGTAATTGGATAAGAAAGACTATTATAATCGTTAAGATTTGTTTTAACAAATAACTCAAAATCTGGTGTTATTTGAACAAATAACCTATCCATTATTTTAACGTATAATTCATCATTTGTTATTACAAATTCATTTGGATCTTCTTCGTTTAAGATATCTATCAATAACCAAATCATTATTTAATTTCTGTAAACGGTTTATCTCCTATACAATCATCACAATATGGACAAATCCAACCTTTAGATATTTTGGTTGCGGGTTTTCCACAAACTACACATGTCTTATATGAAATTTGTGCGTATTTATCTATAATGTCCCAAATTTTAGAATCCTTTGGAATTCCAGTATCATACCATCTCAGACCTCCAAATTTTTCTTTAATTTGTACAATTCGATATTTATATAAAAACTTGTGTTTCTTTAGTTCTGCCTTAATTTCTTTACACATCTGAATACCAAATGCTTTTCTCCATCCTGATTCCATAGCATCTAATTCGGTATAAGATGGAAGAAATAAAATTTTATCAAGAACTTTTGTATCAAACCATGTAACAAATTTATACAATTTAAATATAAATCTATTAGTTATTAATTCAAGACTATTGTATCCATAACCATAATTGGATGTATCTTCTGGATCAATTGGACTTACAATTAAATGTATAATGAGTCTTCCTGTCATTGCAAAAGTTGTATCAAATCCAAGAATTTCTACTTTATCAGCATTCCAAATAAGTTTATTGATATCAAATTCTTTAAAATCTACATTGTTTTTGATAGTAATCTTATTGTTTTCAAGTTTAATTTTATTATCAAAAACTTGAATCCAATCACTAGGAACACATTTTGTATTTTTTTCTAAAGTTGCGGTAATACCAATATCATGAGTGGATTTCTTTTGCAATTTATATCGTAAATTGCCTAAAATGCAACAATGATGTTTTCCGTCCCATCTATTTCTCGGATAAAGAAATGGGAATCGGAGACATAAGATAGATGCATTAATTACATCTTTAATTTTCTTAAATAGTTTCATAATTATATCCAACCTGTTGTATTAAATGATTCTTCAAAGTCGCAAGTACCTTGACAACCTTTCCAATCATCGTTAGACTTTCTTTCGGGGTCTTCTGGAAAATCAAAATCACAATAACCTTGCATTCCTTTATATTCGTTATTTTCCATTTTTCAATATATTAATTGCTAATTCAATATGTTTATCAGTTAATCCCCACATAGAATCTACATGGACAAAATGTTCTTTTTGTTCTTCAGTAAAATCAGTCCTATCATCAATAATTACGTAATTAGTAACTTCAGGATGTTCTTTTAACCATCCATCAATTTCAGCACCTCTACTATATTCGTATTTCTCTTCATAATTCTCAGTAAAATAATCATATTTAGTAAGACATCTCCAAATATATTCTGGTGTTTTATCAATTACATAATTTTCATCAAGACCCATTCTTGCAAGACGAACTTGTGTTCCATACCAAGAAATTCTCCAATCAGATGATATAACTACTTTTGCTCCAGTTTCATCACAAATTTTGATTATGCGATTAACACATAATGGATCAAGATCTCCTTCTTCTCCATTGAGATTTCCGGGATTTCTTTCGGAAGTATACCACTTTGTATAATTTAATATTCCGTCAACTAAATATCCAAGAAAATAACCAGAGGTGCCAATTCAGCTATTTTCTTGGACTTATCAATATTATTATTCATTTATGTGAAATTTTAAAATTGATTTCAAGTATTCGTTTTCCTTTTGTAGTTCTTCATATTTTTCTTTTAACAGTTCATGTTCTTTTTCAAGTTTTTTATTCACTAGATTATCAAGAACTACATTTAATGTATGTTTTGCAGCAGAACTTTCTATTTCAGCAGTATGTTTATCGTTTTCTAGATTTCCACATCGTTGTCTGTAATAAGATAAACGCTCATTTAAATATTTATTATCTTCGAAAACCGATTTAACTTCTTCATCAGAAAGTGTCCTGATGTTTAACAATGCAAAGAACAATTCTTCGTTATCGCCACAATCTAAAGTATTTTTTGGAACATCGCCGTCCCACCAATATACTGCATGAGAAAGTTCGTTATAATTTAATGAAGATGCTCCATCAAACTCAGTGCAAGGAATTCCCATTCTACGAATTTTTTCTCGAATTTCAGGAGTATTTTTTCGTAATATTGCTTTAATTGCCATGTTTATTTAATTTTTCTTTAATATTTGATAAAAAATAACAAGGTACAGAAGACCACATTGCGATCGCTAATGGAACATCACAAACAATTAATACTGGAAATAAAGTAACAATAATGACATCAAGGATGTATTTAATTATTTTTATTCTAGTTTCCATATTTCAATTGTAATATCTGAATTTTTAAAAACAGATTCTATCATTGCGAGAATAACATTCCAATCTGCACCACCTCTATCAGATGACATTTTGTATGGAAATGCTACTGAATTACAATTTCGATTATTCATGTACACTTGCAATTTTGCTAATGCATCATATATACCATCATAACTTGTATATCGAAGATTTTCTCTTCCGTAATAACGTTGTCCAAATAGATTTGCTACAAATTGTGATTCATTAATTTGAACCAATTGACAATCACCTAAACATGATTTTTCACACATTCCAACATGATAATCGTATTGTTTAAATACATCAGTCCATTTCTCTTTAATTTGTTTAGCAACACCAGAACCCATTACTCCTTGACAATTTACTTGATGCGCGATAACATCTGTCTGCGCATCAATAATTACTAATATATTATGTGTTTTCATATTATAAACCTGTTTGACATGTAAAAAAGTTTTTATTTCCTGTTCCAACAATAAATGCTTCATTATCTTCAACACAATACTCTATTTCGCCATCAAAATCTGGAATAAGTGTATAACACCATTGTCCGCATTCTGTAAAGAATTCGGGATTGTATATCATTACATCCTTTACATATACAACACAAACCATTCCTGCATCTGCACA
>JAEIGA010011574.1_pt1 | contig 13394 bp, 16 predicted proteins | sample 9270691 | NCBI WGS metagenome assembly JAEIGA01 (sample SAMN17057246, study PRJNA624740) | gut metagenome | biome: biome; isolation source: fecal sample | host: Bos grunniens | place: China: Xizang | collected 2019
AAGTGGGTGAGCCAGAGTTCCTTCACGCCGCCGGCTTCTGCGGCGAGGCGGGCGGCTTCACTGAAGAGCATGTGGCGGTTTTCCTTTGCCTTGGGCAGCATTTCCTCTTCGCCATACATGCCTTCGCAGATGAAGAGGTCGGAATCTGCCGCGGCGGCGGCAATGGCGGGCACGGGGCGGGTATCGGTGCAGTAGGTGAGTTTGAGTCCACGGCGAGGCGGGCCCAGCACCATTTCGGGGGTGTAGGTCTGCCCTTCGTGTTCAATGGTTTCGCCTTTTTTCTGCAGGCGGCCCCAGAATGCGGTAGGAATGCCGAGTTCACGCGCACGCTCCGGGTCGAATTTTCCTTTCCGGGGGAGGGTGAAGCTGTAGCCGTAGCAGGGGACACCATGCTGCACCTGGAAGGCGTGGATATCGCAATCGAGGAAGTACATGGTTTCCGCGGGCGTTTCGAGTTCGCTGACGCGGATTTCAAAGGGCAGGTTGGGGGCAATGGTACGCAGGGCGTTGACGACGCGCTCGGTTCCCACCGGGCCGATGATGGAGAGTTCCTCGGTGCGCCCCATGTTGCCCATGGTGAGCAACAGGCCGGGCAGGCCGGAGATGTGGTCGGCATGCAGGTGGGTGATGAGGATTTTATCCACGGGCTTGAGGCTCATGCCGACACGCTGGGCGGCAATCTGCGTGCCCTCGCCACAGTCGATGAGAACGCTGTGTCCCTGGTAGCGCACCATGAGCGAGGTGAGCCAGCGATTCACCAGCGGCAGGGTGCCACCGGTTCCCAGTAGACAGATATCAAGCACGCGAGGAGTTTCGCACAGCTGCGGAAAAATGTCAAGAATGCAACGTGTTTATGATGATAATCCTCGCGGGTGGCTGTATGCCGGCTGGTGGGCGAGAATGCGAGGGAGGGCGTGGATGACCTCCGTGGCGCGGATGGCAGGCGGATAACCGCTGGTGGCCCAGGTATGCTCTGCGGCCAGCCCGCAGGCATAGGCCCCCAGAGCTGCGGCGCGCAGGGGGGGTAGCCCCTGGGCTGCCAGCGCACCAATGGTTCCGGCCAGCACATCCCCCTGCCCTCCATTGGCCATGTAGGGGCCGCCGGTGGAGTTGTAGCAGCAGGTGGCGGCATCGGCAATAATGGTACGAGCCCCCTTGAGCAGCAGAGTGCAGGGGTGCTGTTCCAGATAATCGCGCACGGTTTCCCGGCGGGTGTTCTGCGCCCTATCTGCGGGGAAGAGGCGGCGCATCTCGCCGGGGTGCGGGGTGAGAATCCAGTTGGATTGGGGCTGCCAGCCACAGGCCGCAGCGGTGTTGAGGCCATCGGCATCAAGCACAACAATCCCGTTGAAGGTCTGGGCAAGCTGCCGCAGGGATTCTGCCGCCACGGGCTGCACCTCACCCAGCCCGGGGCCGATGACCAGCGCCTGGGCATCGGGTTCATGAATATCGGCATAGGATCCCACGGGGCGCACCATGATTTCTGCTGCCACCCGGGCTGCCAGAACGGGGTAGACCGGCGGCAGGCAGTAGAGTACTACCAGGCCGGCACCGGCGGCAAGGGCGGCTTCGGCACACATCTGCGCTGCGCCGGCCATGCCCACAGACCCCGCCACCACGGCTACGCGGCCGGCGCGGTTCTTGAAGCACGAATACGCCCGGCGCGGCAGCCCCGGTGCCAGTTCTGCAGCATCGCTCACGCGGGCAGAATCAGCCACGGGAATCTCCCCCACCTCGGGCAGCGGTATGCAGATGAGGCGCCCCACGGCATCCTCTGCGCTATCTGCCAGCATACCGGGTTTCACGCCACCTATCACGGCGGTAGCATCGGCCAGCACGGCATCAGCCCCGCATTCCCCGGTGGTGGAATCGAGCCCGGTGGGAATGTCGATGGCCAGTATGAAACTGCCCGGGCTGGCTGCCCGCAGTGCATTCAGCTCGCGCACCAGGGCCGCATAGGCAGGGCGCAGCGGCCCCACCGCCCCGCTTCCCAGCAAGCCATCTATAATAAGCAGATTTTCCTGCGGTTGCGGCAGTTCCTGCACCTCGTTACCGGAAAGCTGCATCCGTGCATCGTCCGAAAGAGTCCCGGCGCAGCGCAGGGTAACCGGGCAACCCCAGCGGGAGGCCATGCCGATGGCATCGCCGGCGTTATTGCCTGTGCCAGCATACACCACCACGCGGGAGGGGCGCAGATGGCTCAGCAGAGAGAGGTTCCGGCAGGTATCCCACAGGCGGTCAATTACCGTATTCATCAGGGCCAGCGAACTGATTTCCCCCTTGGCGAAGAGCCGGTGCTCGGCCTCACGCACACTCTGAGCGGTGCATATCTTCATAATGGTATTGTAGCTGATTTTCCCGCTTTTTCAATTTTTTTATGCAATCCCCTGCTTCGTTGGGTCCGTCATGCCGGGGAACGGGCTACCGCCCGGCTGCGGTGTATTCGGGAACAAGCCAGCCGCCGCCCCGGGCCGGAATGCAGAACAGACAGAGATTTAACTTGCTGATGAACGGGGTATCTGGTAGCATGGCGGCATGTCGGAATGCTGGGCAGGCGCGGCGCTCATGGCGCTGGTAGCGGTGGCGGTGGCGCAGGAGCCCCTGCCGGCCGGAAAAGCTGCCGGCATGGATTGGAAAGCAGAGGAAGAAGCCCTGCTGAAGGAAGTGGCCAAGAGGGGTATTACCCCGGACCGGAAAGCCGCCGCCGCTGCTATGGCCCAGGAGCAGCAGAGCTTCAACGGCTACCTGCCCGAGGCCGATGAACACGTGATTTCCCACAGCAAGCTCTTTTCGGTGAGTGGTGGCGATTCTCTCCGCATGGGTGCCATTGCCTCGCATGCGGATGACCTGTATGCCCAGGTTCGCAAGCTGCTGCAGCTGAACAAGGACCATAAGAACCTCATTTCCATCCGCCTGATTGGCAAAAGCTCGGATTCCCCCGTGCTCAACCCCATCCGCACGCGTATCAACATCATTGAAGACCAGCCCAACTTCCAGATTCGCATTCACCCCGGCGGCGGCATTGACCTGATGCGGCTTGATAAAGCCATCATCACCATGATTCTTTACGAATATGTGCTGCGCGACATGGATGCAGAAGCCTACCCGGATACCATCGGGCTGCCCGGCTGGCTGGTGGCAGGCATCCAGCAGGCTGTGCTGTGGAAAAGCGGCAAGGCAGAGCGGCGAATCTACCGCCAGTTGTTTGACCGGGCAGAAATGCTCTCCCCGCAGGAGGTGATTTCCGTGGCCGAGCCGGATAAGCTGGATGCCGCCAATCGCGAAGTTTATGAGGTTTCCTGCGGCGTGCTGATTCTGAGTCTGATTGACCGCGAGGGCGGGGTGGACCAGCTCAAGAACCTGCTGTCCAATGCCGCCACAACAGAAAGCTCACCGGTGGAGGCGCTCACGGAGCATTTCCATGAACTCGGGGTAGATGCCTCTCTGCTGAACAAGTGGTGGGCGGTAGAGCTGGCCAACCTGTCGCTCCCCAAGGCCAATGAAGCCCTTGCCCCGATTGAATCGGAAAAGATGCTCCAGGAGGCCCTCACCATTTCCTGGTTCGACCCGGCCACCGGAACACCGCGCCCGGTGGCGGTGGATGATGTCTATACCCTGGTCGAGCTGCCGAACTGGCAGAAGCTCATCGGCCCGGTGGTGGGGAGGCTGGTGGCGCTGAGCTATACCTGTTTCCCGGGGCACCGACCCATTATCACCGAATACTGCCGCATCATCGAACAACTGAAGGCAGGGGCCCACCCTGATGCCGTGCAGAGCAGTCTGGGGCCGCTGGATGAGCTCCGCAAGGCTTATTACTCTGCCGCCATACGCGGGCGCGATTATCTGGACTGGTATGAAATCACCTTCACGGGCAGATCGCGCGGGCGCTCGTTCGATTCATATCTGGAAACGATGCAGATGCTGCGGAGCGATTCGCCCGGGCCGGATACCGCCATGAGCCGGTATCTGGACGACATTGAAGCCCTTTACACCCAGAAAGAAGGAGCCCCCCTGCCCCAGTCCCTGCGCCGCCAGGCCCAGCAGAACAGAAAGAAACAAGAGAAATGAGCCGCACACCCACTCCTACCACACCGCCGGATATGAGCGCGGAACAACAGGCCCACCGCGATGGCTTTGTCCGGGTCTGCGGTATTGATGAAGCCGGGCGCGGCCCGCTGGCCGGCCCTGTGGTGGCCGCAGCGGTTATTCTGCCCGAAGGGTACACCCTGCCCGGGCTGAATGATTCCAAAAAACTGACTGCGCGGAAACGGGAGGCGCTCTACCAGGCTCTGATGGCTGATGACACCGTGCAGAAAAGTATTGCCCAGGCCACGGTGGCAGAAATTGATGAGCTGAATATTCTGCGTGCCACCCACCTGGCCATGCGCCGCGCAGCAGAAGGGCTCTCCGGCGGGGTGGATTTCTGCCTGATAGATGGCCTGCCGGTGCCGGGTTTCCCGCTGCCGAGTCTCAGCATTGTGAAGGGAGATGCCCGCTGCCTGAGCATTGCCGCTGCCAGCATTCTGGCCAAGGTATGGCGAGACCACTATATGAATGAACTGCACCGCGAGTTTCCGGCCTACGGCTTTGACCGCCACGCCGGCTACGGCACCAAGGCTCACATGCAAGCCATCCACGACCATGGAGTTACGATACACCATCGCCGCTCGTTTGCGCCTGTTACACAACTGGAACTGCCCCTGGGTTGAGGGGCAGCCACCCAGAAGCGCCTACCTGGGCGAGTATGGTGAACTGGTAGCTGCCTCCTGGCTGCGGGCGCAGGGGTATAAGATACTTCGCCACCGCTTCCGCATGGGAAACAGTGGCGAGGTGGATATTATCTGCCGCAAGGGGGATGTGCTGGTATTCACCGAGGTGAAGAGTGCGCTGCATACGGGCTCTGGCCGCCCGGCACGGCGGGTGAATGAGCACAAGCGCAAGCTGCTGCGGCGGGCTGCCGGACTCTGGCTCCGGCGGCTGGGGCAGGATGTCCCCTGCCGCATGGATGTGCTGGAGGTGCTGCTGCCACCTGGGCGGAAGCCGGAGGTGAACCTCATCACACATGCCTTCCCGCTGCGGAAGCAGTCATGATTTCGGCTCGCGGAGCGGAGGAGGCAGATGCCGCAGGAGCTCCATCGGTATTCCCGGCAGGGGAGTCTGGCGCGCCTCCGGCCTGGCGTTTTCCGTTTCCAGCATAGCCAGGCGGGTGTCTTCTATCATGGCTTTGAATTTATCTGCCTGGCTGTATTCACCGGCAGAATCCCGGAAGATATCTGCCAGCCAGCTGCGCTTTTCCTCGATGCTCAGAAACCTTTTCTTAGCCATGGGGTGCAATGTGGAAGTTGAAGAGGCGGCGCAGGCGTTCCTTACCGGCCGGGGCCAGCACGTAGCGTTCGGCCAGGGGGCTGACGCAGCGCACCTCTCCCAGTTGTTCCAGGTGGCGCAGCTGGGTGGTACATACGCTTACAGACAGGCAGGTCTCGCGGGCAATATCCATCTTATCCTCAAGCCCGGCTGCTACGGCTATCAGCACCAGCCGTGCTGCCGGAGAGAGTTTGTCTTTCTGCAGCCGCGACAGAAAGCGACAGGCAAAATCAATAGCTTTCATGAGTGGGAGGGGTGTAGTTTGACAAGGGGGTGGGGGAACTTTACTCATTATGCCCGGCCAGGCTGCTGCGCCACAGGCGGTATAGCGGGTGGGTGTCATTCGACATGTGCTGCACGGCATTGAAATGGGCTGCCTGCGGCAAGGCAATGCGCTGGTATTCCTCTCCCAGAGCCTGCCGGGCGGTGGTGCTGTTGATGAGGGGGATGCAGAGTTTCCAGGCAAGGCGCAGCACCAGAGCCTCGGTGAAAAGCGGCTCGAAAAGGCTTGTATCTTCTTCATCGGCAATGTAGAGCAATCTGATTTCCGGAGAGGAGGCATAGACAGCGCGGCCGCGCAGCGTCCAGCTGCGGGCATTCACCCCCAGTACGCGCAGGCAGTCCTGCGGCAGACTGTGGCGGCGCTGGTGGGTGTCATCTCCCTCTACACCATCCTCCGCGCTGCGGAGCGTGGCACGGCGGGTGGCGAAACTCCAGCGGTTGGCGCAAAGGACCTCGCGGCGGACCGGGTGGTAGTGCATGTAGCAGAGGCGGGAGGCGAGGCTTCCATTGGCATCCAGTGTTTCAATGGGCGATTCTCCCAGTCGGCTGAGCGCCAGATTACAGATATCCAGCGGTGTGGGGCTTGTATTTTCAGGGGCAGTTGACATGGTGTGTAATTGCTATGCTGCCGACTGTGGCACAATTTCCATTTTTCTGCAACAGAGAAACAGAGTGTGGTTGACTGGTCCGCGTGAAACGCAGTACCGCCCCGGACAATGAGCTGGATTTGCCCGGAAGCGGACGCTAAAGTCGCAGCCATGAACACGGATGCCAGAGTGCAGGCGCAGCAGTATTACCAGGCCGCCGGTCGTGATATGGCCGCAGATCTGGCAGCATTGGCCGCTCACCCCCATGGTGTTGTGCTGCTGATGCCGCAGCTGGTCGCGCTGCTCAGGCCTGTGGACAGCACAAAGCCACCCACCTGGCAGGAGCTCGATTCCACCAGCACCAGGGAAGATGCCTGGTATGTACATCTGCTGGTGGGTAATCTGGCGCTGGCCCGGAGGCTGGCGGCGGCGCTGCCCCCGCGGCGGTGGCTCTGCTTTCAACGCGGGTTGAGAAGCCCGCGGGCGCACCGGCTGTCATGGTCCGCGTTCTGCCACCAACCAACCACACATTCCTGAACAATTATGGGATTCAGCAGCAGTAACCGATATAGTGCGGCCCCCACCCCGATTCCGGTAGTGACCCAGACCGCAGGCAACGATACACAAGAGGCAGCCAACCAGGTGAACGCCCAGAAAAAAGGCTTGCTTTCCACCATTCTCAGCACCCAGCGCCGCAAGGAGACCACCAGCTCCGGCAGCAATGGCAATTCCACCCTTGGCTGATGCAGACGATACTGAACAGTTACCAGAGTCTCAAGGCGGAACGAGCCCCGTGGGTAAGCTGGTGGGATACCCTGCGGCACTATGTGCTGCCAGACCGCCAGCATACAGAAAGCGGGTTCGATACTGCCGGGGCCCCGGCCGCACACCACCTGAGCGACACCACAGCCGTGGAGGCCTGCCAGAAACTGGCCAGCGGCCACCTGAGTTACCTGACGCCGAGCAATGAGCTGTGGTTCAAATGGAGCTGCCCCCTGCCGGATGCAGGCGATGAGGCGGAGTCATGGTACAACCGCTGCTCTGAAATTGCGAACCAGGCCCTGGCCCAGAGCAATTTCTACACCGAGCTGCACGAGTGTTTCCTGGACCGCGTGGGCCTGGGTACAGGGTGTCTGTACAGCGGCACCACACGCGGCGGCCAGCTGCATTTCCGCCATGTACCCTGCGGGGATTTTGTCTGTGCAGAGAACGACGAGGGCGCGATGGATACCTACATGCGCGAGTTCACCTTCACGCCGCACCAGGCGGCCTCCAAGTTCGGGGCAAAAGCGCTGGGGCCCCGGGGGCGGGCTATGCTGGAGAAGACGCGCAACCCGCACGAGGGTGAGCTGCGGTTCCTGCATGTGGTACGACCGCGCACGAAGCGCCTGCGCGGCAGCGACAATGCCCGCAACATGCCCTTCGAGAGCATTTATTACAGCCTGGATGACCAATGTGCGGTAGAGGAAAGCGGGTACCGCGAAATGCCTTACATGGTAACGCGTTTCCTGCGCTGGGGTGAAGGGGTCTACGGGCTGGCTCCGGCCCGGCTGGTGTACCCGGATATCCGCCAGGCGCAATTCCTCAACCGCATTCTGGACATGCTGGGAGAGGTGGCCGCTTTCCCCCGTATTCTGGAGCTGGCCAACCAGGCCGGTGAGGTGGATTTGCGAGCCGGTGGCCGCACGCTCATCAACCCGGAGAGTGCCAGTCTCGGTTTTCCGCGCGAATGGGCCACGCAGGGGCGGTATGATGTGGGTATGGACCGGCTGCGCCAGAAGCAGGAATCCATCCGCCGGGCTTTCTTCCTGCCTATGCTCGAGTTATGGAGTGAGCATAAGCAGCAGATGACAGCCAGCGAGATTTACGCCCGGGAGAATGAGCGCGTGATGTTGTTCTCGCCCTCGTTCACGCTCTTTACGAGTGATTTCCGGCCCCTTATGGAGCGAGTCTTCGCGCTGTTGTTCCGGCTGGGGCGTTTCCCGCAGCCACCAGCCACGGTGATGCAGCCGGACCGCCACGGCGAGCCAGGAATCGAGCTGCCGCTTGTGGTCTACCAGGGACGCGTGGCTCAGGTGATGCGCCGCCTGCAATCCGAGGGCATTGCCCGCACGCTGCAGAGGCTGCAGGTCATGGCCGGCATGGATTCCCAGCTGGCAGACCATGTGGATATGGACCGCACCTTCCGCACGGCGGCCCGGCTCGATGGTGTACCGGAGGAACTCCTGCGCCCGGAGGTGCAGGTCAAACGCATGCGCCGCAAGCGCGAATCGGCTCTCCTGCAGCAACAGCAACAACCTGCCCCGCCCCATGATTTACAAGCGTAATCACCAGCTGGAGCAGGCGCGCGAGGAACGCCGCCGCCTGCTGGCGCTTTTCGATACCCCGGCGGGTAAGATAGTACTCTGCGACCTGGAACGGCGTTTTGAAACCCACCTGCCTGTTTTCCAAGGCAAGGCGGGTGCCTATGACCCGCTGGATGCCATGCGCCGCGATGCCCACCGCGAAATCTTCCTTATCATTCGCCACCAGCTGGAGCTGGCCCGGCAGGAAGCAACACAACAACAACAAGAACATGATGGATAATACTGAAGAAGAAGACAAGCTGGCCACCCAGCAGCTGCCGGATGACAAGCCCGCACCGGTCATGAATGACGATGGAGCGTTCTCCCCAGGCTGGTTCACGCGTTTCGAGGAACTGCAACCCTACGCGGCTACTCTCTCGAAATTCCAGCGTCCGGAGGCACTGGCCAAGAGCTATGCTCACCTGGAAAAGATGAAAGGTTACCCGGATACTGCAGATGCCGCCCGCATGGCTGCTTTCCGCACAGCGGTGGGCCTGCCCGCCACGGCTGAGGGGTTCATGATGGAGCGTCCGCAGGATACCCCCGATGAGCTCTGGAATGAAGAACTGGTGAAACAGCTCAGCGGCGTGGCATACGAGTATGGCGTGCCGCCCAAGGCGCTGGCTGCCCTGGCGGAACGCTACACCAGCGAAGGACGCAGGTTCCTGGAGCGCTGCCAGCTCGAAAATGCCGAGGCTGTGGCCCGGGCCGATGCAGAACTGCAGCGCACCTGGGGGCCGGCCTATGAGCGCAATATGGATACCATTACGGCATTCCTGAACACGATGGGGGAACGCGCGGGTATCAATATGCAGGCTCTGGTGGAGAATCCGGCGCTGCGCGCCAACCCGGATTTTGCCCGCCTGCTGCTGGAAATGGCGGGGCTGATGGATGAAGCTCCCATGCACACGGGTGCAAAACCAGACCAGAAGGGCGAGGCTCACCGCATTGCCCATGACCCGACCCACCCGCTGCACGAGGCCTACATGCGTACGAGCCACCCGCAGCACCGCTACGCCAATGAACAGTACGACCGCCTGGCTTTCGGGCGCAAGCTGTAAGGCTCACCCCTTCCTGTAGCAAGGGTTCACCCCCGGTTCTTCTGCTGAAGAGCCGGGGGTGTCTGTGTTACTGCATACCTGAGCAAGAAATCCTTAGCGGCGGTGGGGACCGGAAGGGCCACCCCGGCGACCGCCCGGTGCGGGATGATGCCCGCCTGACCTCGGCATGGAGGGAGCAGAGTGCCGCACCGCGTGCGGTCGCGAGGGGGCTGCCACCTGCCGCGCAGCGCGGTTCACCTGCGGCTGCATGGACGGCCGCGATACCCGGTTCCCCTGCAGGTCAGAACGCTGCTGCTCACGCCGGAATGAACCTACCGGGCGGCGACCCGGGGTATTCTGTGGGCGCACCTGGTTCATCTGCGGGCGAGGTGCAGCCCCCTGCGGCTTCTGCATCTGGGGTCTGCCGTGCGGTGCGGCACCCTGTGGCTTCTGTATCTGCGGCTTGCCGTGCTGTGCCGGGCGGTGCATCCCACCCACATGCGCCGGCCGCGATGGCTGCAGCCGCCCGCCGCTGCCCCCGGGTTTCCCGGAATGGTGATGAACGGCAGGTCTATGCGGAGCTGCCGGTGCAGGCCGGTACGCCGGCCGGGCCGGCCGCCGCCCAGGATGATGCCATGCAGGGTGGCGCGGCGGTATGCTCACGCGGTGCACATGCTTCGGGTAATGCCAATGACCGCAATACCAGTGTGCCGGCCCCCAGCTGGGTACACAGCAGCTCGAGGTAAGGGCGTAAAAACTGAATACAGCCACGCCGCCGGAGGTGTAGCCATAGACTGGCTGCCCATAGGAATAGCCGAAAATCGGAAACCCGTTCACATCGTACCGGGCATCACTCCACGCCACAGAAGCAGCTACTCCTGAAGAGCTTACTCCCACAGACCCGCTTGTATGCACCGGGTATTCGTACATGACGCAGGAACTCAGCCCGAACGCAGCACATGCTATGGCCAGCATATTTCTCATCATCTTCTTCATGGCTATGGTCATTTCTCTCGTTTCCGGGAAAGCGCACCAGCCCGCTCTTTTTATTTGAAAATAACAAATTTTTGTTCATTTTGAGGGTAAAACCTGATGTCGGAACTGCCAACTATGAACTTTTTATCCTTTTCGGTGTAGTTTTGCTTGACGCATTGTCCAAATTGTGTAAAATAGCGCACCGCATTAATTTTTAACATCACCTAGAACATCTTATGTCCCGTATTTGCAACATCACATTTGCCATGCCGCACAAAGGCCGCCGCATTCATCGTTCCGGTCTTGCCAAGAAGAAGGGTGGTATCGGCCGTCACGTCACCAAGGTGGTGAACCGCACTGTTTATCCGAACCTCCAGGAGAAGCGCATCTGGGTTCCCGAGCTCAACGGTGGCAAGGGTGGCTACCTTCGCATGAAGATTTCCTGCAAGGCTCTCCGCACAATCTCCAAGAACGGTGCCTACAACACGCTCAAGAAGGCCGGGATTCTGTACTAAAGATTCCTGAGTTTTTTTGAACGGAGCGGTTACCTCCTGCGTCTACAAGAAAACACCAGACCTGGAGGTGCCGCCCGGCGAATCCGAAACGAACGCGGACACTCACGCAGCGGCACATGCCCTGCCTTTAGTTTTATAGATAATTCAGAAAAATGACCCCGCAACAGACCAAGATCGCGCTTCGTATCAACGACGATAACCTTAACCACCACCTGTGGAATAATCGTGGCGTGTGGTGGTGCCACGTAACGGTACACAAGCCTGATGCAACGGCTGAACGCCTGCGTTTCTCGCTGAAGACCCGCAACATTGAGCGGGCTCGTCGTCTCCGCGATCGCATTTTTGAGGATATTCAGCGCCACTTTGGTATTGCTGTCTGATTGTTCCTCCTCTGACAGAATTCCTTTCTCTTACCGCACCCGGCAGCATAGCTGCCGGGTGTTTTTACTTTCTGAAACCGGTCCCTTGATTCCCCTGCCCCATCCACAGCGCAGGCACAGACAAAATGCCCGGCACTGCGCGTAGGCAATGCCGGGCATGAAGTTGGTAATTACCTTCTCTATCTATCAGAAGCTGTAACGCAGCGCGGCGTTGAGCGACTGGTTGAGCTGCTCATCGCGGGCTTCGAGCGTATAGAATGCTCCGATGCTCCAGTTGGAATCAAACATCCAGTTTGCACCCACGCTCAGCGTGAAAGCACTGCGGCCAAGATCCGTTCCCTTGCCCACGCGGTTGAAGCCATAGACGCTGGTGCGAACCTCGGGATTGTCGCGGGCTACATCACCAATGTAGGCCAGGGTCAGCTCTGGTGCAAAGATGTTGGTACCCTCCATCTCATAAATGCCACGCAGGGTGATACCCAGCGGCACACTCAGGCTGCTCATGGAACCATCGCGGTATTCGCGCTCTCCTCCGGTGAAGGTTTCCGTGAAGGAATCCTGGTCTACGCTCTGGTAGTTCAACCCGGTGAAGAAGCTGACGGTCACGTGGTCACCCAGGTTCACATTCCAGGCCACACGGGCACCGATGTTGAGCACCTCGTCATCCCACTTGGCATGGCCAGCAGTGGCGGCCTGGTAGGTATCTGCCTCGTTCTCCACCATACCATAGGCCACGTGGCCGCTCACAGTCACGCTGCTCATCTTGCCCGTCTTGGTGACATACTGGGCCGTAAGCATCGGCACAAGGGCCTTCTGGTCTGCCTTCAGCTGGTTATCATCGGACTGGAAGTTACCGAACATCTGGCCGAAGGCAAAACCGGCGCGGAATTTCTCGGTAAAGGCATGCTGCATACCAACGGCATAACCGCCGGCATGGCTGGAGAAGCCCTGCTTGCCACCCACATCCATGAAGCTGCCCAGGCCGGCACCCCAGAAGGTGGTCTGCCCCGGCATACCGACGAGGAACTGGTTCTCTGCGGTGCGTACCATTTCCTGCACGGCATTGGCAGAGGCCCACATGGTGTTGGCCACATTGGCAGAGTTGCTGTCCATCAATGCCGCAAGGGCAGCCTTGCTCACCGCTGCATTGAACTTCAACTTTCCATCCTCAAAAGAGATTGTGGAGCCCTCCTCCAGAAGGCCGGAATTATCCTGCAAAGCCAGCGTAAAATCTGCGGTAGTAGCCGTTGTGGCTGTCTCTACCTCCATGAGAGTCAAGCTCATCGGCTCGGTCCCCGCAGAGAGAATGCCCATCGTCACATCCACCTTTACCGTCACGGCACCTGTGCCCGGATTGATAGTCAGGCTCTCCGCCTCCAGGAACGAATGCGTGCCATTGCCATAATTGGTAAGACTGGCCGGAGTTATGCCATCTACGCTGAACGAGAGCGTGGCTCCGCGGTCCAGGGTCAGGCTCGTATGCTTCTGGTAACCCGGGCTGTTACCCACATGCAGCACGGCGGTAGAATAAAGCGTTGTATCGGCAAACGTGCCGCTGCCGGTCACCTTGCCTTCTGCCGTAAGGGCCCCCTCCAGCGTACCATTATTAGTCAGCAGAGCGCCCTGCCGGAGCTCCACATCGCCTGTAATGCTGCTCCCGGTATTGTTATTCAACGCCGACCCCGACTCCAGCACCACATCACCCGTAATGCTGCCTAAGTTCGTCACAGTACTACCTGCTTTGCTGGTAATATCTGCTGCCACTGTTCCCTCATTAGACAACTTGGTATCCGCAGCCAGCGTCATATCCGTTCTGCCTGCCCCCAGACCAACTGTCGTATCGCCACCGATAACAACGGTGCCGCTGTTGACGTTCACCACGGCTGATTCATACTTTTCACCATTC
>JAEIGA010011575.1_pt1 | contig 13393 bp, 11 predicted proteins | sample 9270691 | NCBI WGS metagenome assembly JAEIGA01 (sample SAMN17057246, study PRJNA624740) | gut metagenome | biome: biome; isolation source: fecal sample | host: Bos grunniens | place: China: Xizang | collected 2019
AGGGTTTCAACGGCGGCATAAGCCTCCGGGTGGACACCGGTATTATCCAAAATTTCCTTACTCTCCGGCACACGGAGGAAGCCGGCGCACTGCTGGTAAGCCTTGGGTCCCAGTTTCGGCACTTTTTTCAGCTGATTCCGGGAGGTAAATGCGCCGTTCTCTTCACGATAGGCAACCACATTTTTGGCGGTAGTACTGTTAAGGCCGGACACCTTTTGCAGTAGGCTCACAGACGCGGTATTCAGGTCAACACCCACGGCATTAACACAGTCTTCCACAACGCCGCCCAGGGCTTCATCCAGCCGCTTTTGGGGGCAATCGTGCTGATACTGGCCTACACCAATAGCCTTGGGGTCGATCTTGACAAGCTCTGCCAGCGGGTCTTGCAGACGGCGGGCAATGGACACTGCAGAACGCAGATTCACATCATAATCCGGGAATTCCTCAGCCGCCAGCTTGGAGGCAGAATACACGGATGCACCGGCTTCATTGACGATCATATAGCTGACACCGGGGAGATTCTTGAGCATCTCTACAGTCATTGCTTCGGTTTCGCGGGAAGCCGTGCCGTTGCCAATTGCGATATGTTTCACACCGTGCTTGCGGATCATAGCAGACAAGATTTGGATCGCTTCCTCCTTTTTCCGCTGGGAGAAAGTGGGATACACCACGGTGGTATCCAGCACACGGCCGGTAGAGTCCACAACGGCAACCTTACAACCATTCTTATATCCAGGGTCAAGACCCATGGTCACAAAGCCCTTAACAGGTCGCTGCATCAGAAGGGGTTTCAGATTCAACGCAAAATTGGCAATGGCTGACTCCCCTGCCCGTTCTGTTAATGTATTCCGCAGTTCACGCTCAACACTGGGGGCGATCAAGCGGTCAAAGGCATCTTCAGCGGCAGCTTTTACAAAGGCAGAGACCCACATTTGTGGTTTCAGCGCCATACGACAGACAAGGGCCTGACCCTCCGCACCGGGAAGTGCTGCGGACACTTTCAGGAAGCCTTCCCGTTCGCCACGGTTGATGGCCAAAATCTGGTGATTCTGCAGACGGCTGACGGTCACAGAGAACTCATAATACAGACGGTAAACACTGTCGGTATCCGGGTCGGTCGCCTGGACGGTTACGATTGCACGGGTTTCCATTTTTTGACGGAGGGCTTTGCGAATCTCCGGGTCATCGGAGATCATTTCTGCAATAATATCCGATGCGCCCTGGAGGGCATCTTCTATTGTTTCCACACCCTTTTCCGGATCGATGTAGTCCTCTGCCAGTTTGGCAGGCTCTTCACCGGTCTGTTCAAAAATTGCCAGTGCCAAAGGCTCCAGACCTTTTTCCTTGGCAACCGTTGCACGGGTGCGGCGTTTTTGTTTATAAGGACGGTACAGATCTTCCACCTCGGCCAAGGTTTTGGCATTGGCAATAGCAGCAGCCAGTTCCTCTGTCAGCTTCTCCTGGGCTTCAATAGAACGGGTTACCTCTTCCTTACGCTCTTGCAAATTCCGCAGGTAGTTCAGTCGGGTTTCCAGGTCACGGAGCGTGGTGTCATCCATACTGCCGTGAAGTTCTTTTCTGTATCGCGCAATGAAAGGAATGGTGTTGCCCTCATCCAGCAATGTCACAACATTTTGCACATATTCGGTCTTTTGCTTTAATTCCAAAGCAAGGGTTTCGATGATATTTTCCATAGCTCTCTCCCGTCATTTTGATGTTAATATCATAACACAGTTTCCTCAGGATTTCAATGACATTGCACCGCAAACGCCAGCAAATACCGGATTTCGACAGATATACTTGCGTAAGAATATATTCGGTGCTATAATACATCCGTTATTTCTGCAATTGGAGGAATGAATCCGTGAATATACCTATCCTGCCTGCAGGCGACTCCCTCCCCGACGGTTACCGTCAGATGGACATCGCCCTGGTTATTATATTGGGTATTTTTGTGGTGTTGGCGTTGGCTTCTGTCATTTTAAGCTGCATCATCAGCTATGCGCGAATTGCACCCAACCGGCGGCGAAAAATCCGCACTGTTACGCGATTGCTGTATTTCGCCACTGTATTGGTATTGGCTTGTGGGTTATTCTGCTTTACCCGTTACCGTGCAATCGGCAATATCACTATGCAATCTGCCACATCCAGCACCACCTCTGCAACTGAAGAAAGCACACACGCCACCGAAACCGAATGCACCCAGGAAACAGAGAGTACTACCGCCCCGGAGCCGGACCCAACCTTTACCCCAACACTTACCGACTCCAGTAATCCGGAAAAGTGGAAGATTGATTGGGAGATTATCCAAAACGGCACCCTTGTGGATCGTTATCAGCGAGTTGAAACTGTCTCTTTCGGAAATCCGGAAGAGTATTTCGCTCTGCCCGGTATCGCAACCTTCCGTGGCAACAATTTCCGGAACAGTCCTGCTTACGGCACCGCAACCGTTACGGAAAAGAAACTGGAAAAGATTTGGCAAAACAAAAACGGTATGCTGAACGATTGGACCGGCACAGGCTGGACCGGACAACCTCTGATGGTCCAATGGGATGCTGAAACCAAAGCAATTATGAACATCAATCCGGAAAAGAAGGCCAAAGAGAATCTGGTGGAAGTCATCTATGCCACCTTGGACGGCTATATTTATTTCTTTGATCTGGACGACGGTGCTTATACCAGAGATCCCATCAATATTGGAATGAATTTCAAAGGCTCCGGATCTTTGGATCCCAGAGGTTATCCCATTATGTATGTGGGCTCCGGCGACTTTCTTAGCGGCAATGCGCCCAGAATGTACATTATCAGCCTGATCGACGGCAAAATCCTCTATGAGCGCAGCGGCAGTGATGATTGGGCTATCCGCAAATCCTGGACCGCCTTTGACTCCAGCCCCCTGATCGATGCAGAAACAGATACACTGATTTGGCCCGGTGAAAATGGCATTCTATACACCATCAAGCTGAATACAAACTACGACAAATCTGCCGGTACACTGTCTGTTTCACCGGAGGATATTGTCAAGACTCGCTACAGCACCAACCGTTCCAACAACACAACTTACTGGGTTGGTTACGAACCCAGCGCTGCCATAGTTGATCGCTATCTGTACATTTCCGAAAATGGCGGCATGTTCTTCTGTGTGGATCTGGATACCATGGAACTGGTCTGGGCCCAGGACACCCTGGACGATTCCAACTCCACGCCTGTGTTTGAATGGGATGGTAAAGATGGCGGCTATATCTATACTGCCCCCTCCCTCCATTGGACAAAAAACGAGGAAGACAGCGGTACCATCAGCGTTTATAAGCTTGACGCCAAAACCGGAGAGATCATATGGCAAACGCCTTTTAACTGCAAGACCATTGACGGTATCTCCGGCGGTGTGCAATCCTCTCCTCTGCTTGGCAAGCCCGGCACCCCACTGGAAGGTCTGATAATTTATACTGTCGCCCGGTGTCCGGGTCTCTGGAGTGGAAAGCTCGTGGCGCTGGACACCGAAACCGGCGAGATCGTATGGGAAAAGTATATGAATTTCTACACATGGAGTTCCCCGGTTCCGGTCTACAGTGATGACGGAAACGCATATATCATCGTCGGCGATAGCAACGGTCAGTTATTCCTGTTAGATCACAAAGGCCAAACGCTTAGTGTAGTGGAACTGGGTTCAAACATTGAAGCCTCCCCTGCAATATTTAATAACACCTTAGTTGTTGGTACACGGGGTAAACAAATCTTCGGAATAAAGGTAAAATAATATTCTACGGCTGCACTGACCTTGTGCAGCCGTAATTTTGTGTGCGAATATTTCGTTGACAAGCCCTCTATATATCAGTATAATAAAAATAGAAAATAAATAAGGAGGGTGCTCTATGGAAAAGAAAATCATCACTATCAGCCGCGAATTCGGCAGCGGCGGCCGTACAATCGGCCATCAAGTCGCAGAAGCTCTGGGTATTCCGTTCTACGATAAGGAACTTGTAGACCAGGTTGCTTTGGAGTCCGGTTTTGCTCCTAAATTTGTTGAGGAACACGGAGAACACTCTCCCACAGGCAGCATTTTCTCCTACGCCTTTGCCCATCAGGGTGTGCATGGTGTTATGAACGGTCTGTCTACCGCAGATTTTCTGTGGAACATCCAGTGCAGTGTGATCCTGCAGCTGGCTGAGCAGGGTCCCTGCGTCATCGTTGGCCGGAATGCGGATTACATTCTCAAAGACCGTCCTGATGTACTACACGCCTTCATCCACGCAGACAAGGAATTCCGCGCTGAGCGTATCGTCCGACTGTACGGCGAATCCGAAAAGTCTCCTATGGCCCGTCTGAACGAAAAAGACAAGCGCCGTAAGGTCAACTATCAGCACTACACCGGCCGAAACTGGGGCCAGGCCCATAATTACGACATCTGCCTGGATAGCAGCAAGATCGGCATCGAAACCTGTACCGAAATCCTTGTCAAGCTGATGAAGGGCGAATAAACAAACACATAGCAAATGCGGCACTTTGAAAGTGCCGCATTTTTATTATTTTTCAGCGATATTGATTGGCACGCCGTTGACTTCCACATTCTCATCCGCGCAAATCAAAATATATTTTACACCGTCAATCACCCGGGTCTCGATCAAGTCAGCTCGCTCCGGGGATACCTGAATCACAACATCGGGGGTTTTGACCTCAAAACGGTTGTGGTTAATGATATTCTTAGGATAAAGCTGGGCATCCAGGCCAAAGACCTCATCATAATCCACAGAGAATTTGGCAATACCCTTTTCCGATACGCCGCTCTCCGTCAATGCAGATTTTACCTGTTCCTTGGAGATCAGCAGCGGATCGGCCACACGGCTCTCCTTGTGGATCAAAATGCTCTGACATAACTGTTCGTGAACAGCCTGTACCGTCTCCAAATTGCACTCCTCTTTCAGGCTGTTGCCCAGAAGCGCTTCAAAGGATTTCTTCTGTTCCTCAGCCGGCTTGGGCGGCTGCACGCAGAATAAGGTGTTGACCAAATTTTCGTGGTTTTCCTTGGCGCTGCGGGTGTAAAACAGCGCGTTGTAGATATTGGTTGCCCGGTTATCAAAGGCCGGGAATAAAAAGCCTGCCTCCGGCGCTGCAGGTACCTGTGCGATACCGCCATCGTGGAATTCCTTTTCCTCGGAAACATACCGCAGACCCGGCTTGGTCTGCTTCACAGGGCAAATGCAGCATAGTAGGTATGTATAGGTCTCGTTGGAAGCATCCTTTTGAACTTCGTCATCGCTGCTCTTAAAAGGCACATCATAACTGTCAACACCAATCAGGATCAAAAAGCCGTCCTTCATATTGACCGATTGAATGATCTTGGTATACAGTTCTGCACGCAGATCCTCATCTTTCAGTCCTGTTGAACGCAAATCCATCAGCAGCTTATGCTCCGGACTGTCGGCAACCTGGGAGGTCTTGAAGCAGATATCAACCAAATTTTTGCCGATAGAACCGGACAACGTTCGTTTCATCAGACCAAAATACCGCTCTGCCTCATTTTCAGGCATAATGCCGGTGCTTTGCTTGAACTCTGTTACGATCTCTTTCTGATCGTTCACATAGCAGCCGTAAATGGCGGTCATATTGCTGCGATCCCGACGGATTCTCCTGCGGATCTCGCCAATTTCCTTAATATTCATAAATTTACCTCTTCACAGCTTGTGCCGGTGCAGCACACCGGCACAACATTGTTAGTCCCAAAGGCAGTTCCAATTCTGCACGAAATACTCCACACCGGAATATACCGTTGTCAGAATAATTACACCGTTGACGATGGGTGCCAGATACGGCAGTGTGGGAAATGCCATCAAAACGCACAGGCCGATCATAGTGCTGGCGGTTTTGAACTTACCGCTCTTGCCGGCCGCAATGACTTTACCCTTGCCAACGGCCACCAAACGCAGGCCGGTAACCGCAAACTCACGGGTCAGCACCAGCATCAACGCCCATGCGGACATCATGTTCCACTGACAAAAAATAGTCATTGCCGCAATGGTCAGCAGCTTGTCGGCTAAGGGATCCAGGAATTTGCCGAAATCGCTGACCTGGTTGCATTTCCGGGCGATCTGGCCATCCACATAATCCGTCAAACTGGCAAGAACAAACACACCCAATGCGATCCACATAAACAGGCCGGGCTGACCGCCGCTTAAGTACATCAGAACCATGTAGGCAGGAATAAACGCAACGCGAACCAATGTAATTTTACTTGCAAGTGTCATACTTAGTCCTCCAATGCGTAGCCGGACAGTTCGCCATCTGCCACGCCGTCAATACAAACTTTGATAAATGTACCCTCAATCAGCGCATCCTGGGAGGCGATCCACACCCGTGAATCTATCTCCGGAGAATCCGCATAGGTACGGCCGTAGAATTGCTCCATCTCTTCATCATAGCCGTCTATCAGCACCGTGACAGTCTTACCCTGCATAGATGCGTTGTAATCATCCATAATGCGAGACTGAATCAGTTCGATTTGCTGGGCCCGCAGTTGGGCAATCTCACTGTCCACACATTCCATTTCCGCTGCAGGTGTTCCCTCCTCAGGAGAGAACGGGAAAGCGCCCACTCGCTCCAGGCGCTGCTCTTTCAGGAACTGGCACAATTCCTCAAATTCTTCCTCACCCTCACCTGGCAAACCGGTGATGACACTGGTGCGAAGAATCAATCCGGGAATCCGGCTGCGCAGCTTGGCAAACAAGTCCTGGAGCATCTGACGGTCGCCACGGCGATTCATCAGCTTCAGGATCTTACTGTTGCAATGCTGGATGGGAATATCCAGGTATTTTACGATCTTCGACTCCGAGGCCATTACATCGATGAGGGCATCGTCAATTTCATCCGGGTAGGTATAGTGGACACGAATCCATTCAATACCGTCAATTTTGCAGAGTTCACGAAGCAGGTCAGCCAAAAGCCGTTTATGCTCTGGGAAATCCGTGCCGTAGCGGCTGGTATCCTGAGCCACCACAAGCAGCTCTTTCACACCATTTGCCGCAAGGAGTCGGGCTTCATACAGCACATCGTCCATCTGTCGACTACGGTATTTGCCCCGGAGATACGGAATAATGCAGTAGGCGCAGCGATTATCGCAGCCTTCTGCGATTTTGATATAAGCATAATGCTCGGGGGTTGTGAGGATTCTGCCGCATTCCTGCTCCGGTGTATCGATAGAGGCAAATTCCTCAACCGTTTCACCCTGCAAAAGCTTTTCAATAGCAGGAACAACCTCGGTATAGCTGCCAGTACCTAAAACACCGTCAACCTCCGGCATTTCCTTAATGATCTCTTGCTGATACCGCTGGGAAAGACAACCGGTAACAAGGATCTTGCCAATCAGACCTTGGCCTTTCAGTTGCGCCATTTGCAAAATAGAATCTATGGCCTCTGCCTTGGCTGAGTCGATAAAACCACAAGTGTTGATTACCACAACATCGGCACCAATCACATCGGCCTGCACGGTAAGACCAGCTTCTTGCACACGGTACATCATCCGTTCGCAATCCACCTGATTCTTTGCGCAGCCGAGGGATATAAATCCAATATTAGCCATAACTTTCCTCCCAATCGGTATTTTCAGAGAAAATATACAGAGCCTTACGGATTGCACTGTAACTGCGACCACGGCGCAAGAGTGCATCGATGGTCCGTTTCAAAGCCTTTTGATCCCAATTTTCGCCTAACTTTGCCTGCAAAAACGATAGGATCTCATCGGTTTGATCCGGGTAGCCAGCCAGTACATCATCCCAATATTCCTTGGGGATCCGCTTTTCATACAGAGCCTGCTTTGCCCGCGCCGGGCCGTAACCTTTGGATATGCAACTATGCACGATCTGCTGGGCCGTAGCGCGGTCATCCAGAAGGTTTCGTTCCGATAACCACTCCACCGCCTGGCGAGCATTCTGTTTGCTCTCGCCTTTTTGGATCAGCCGGCGTTCCAAATCACCTTTGGACACACCGCTAGCAGATATGATCCGCACAGCTCGCATTTTGGCAGACATTTCCTCCGCTGCAGTACGCAGGAGAGCAAACTCTGCATCATCCATTTCCTTGCCGGTATAGATGCCGAAATCTTCTACTGTCTGGCGGTACAGGCGCAAGGTACTGCCATCCTCAAAATTCACAGTGTACCGCCCAGCCCTGTCCGGCCGGGCGGCAACTTTATCAATCCTCATCGTTAAAATCGTCAGCGCTGACGGCAATGGGCTGCTCAGCGGCACGGGCGGGTGCTCTGGATGCAGAGCCGGCCATCAGCTTTTCACGAACCTGTGCTTCCACCTGCTCGGCAATATCCGGATTATTCTGCAGGTATACCTTCACACTATCCTTACCCTGGCCGATCCGCTCATCACCCATACTGAACCAGCTGCCGCTCTTCTGTACGATCTCCATCTGCACAGCCAGGTCAACCAATTCACCCCACTTGCTGATACCCTGACCGAACATAATATCAAAAGAAGCCTCACGGAAAGGAGGTGCAACTTTATTCTTGACAACCTTGACGCGTGTCTTGTTGCCGATGACCTCGCCGCCTTCTTTGATGGATTCCACGCGGCGGACATCCAGGCGGACAGAGGCATAGAACTTCAGCGCATTACCACCGGTGGTAGTTTCGGGATTGCCGTACATAACACCGATCTTCATACGCAACTGGTTAATGAAGATAACAATACAATTGGTCTTGGAAATGGAGCCTGCCAGCTTGCGAAGCGCCTGGCTCATCAGACGGGCCTGTACACCCACAAAGCTATCGCCCATTTCTCCCTCGATCTCCTGCTTGGGTACAAGGGCAGCAACGGAGTCCACAACCACGGCGTCCACTGCGCCGGAACGGACCAGAGCATCGGTAATTTCCAGAGCCTGTCCACCATCATCGGGCTGAGAGACCAGCATTTCGTCAGTGTTAACACCCAAGGCAGCAGCATAAACAGGGTCAAGGGCGTGTTCTGCATCCACAAAAGCAACCTCGCCGCCCATCTTCTGCACCTCTGCCAAAATATGCAGAGCCAAAGTGGTCTTACCGGAGGATTCCGGTCCGTAGATCTCGATAATACGTCCCTTGGGAACGCCACCAATACCCAGTGCTGCATCCAGCGCCAGAGATCCGGTGGGAACAGCCTCAACGGTCATCTCAGGCTTGTCTCCCAGGCGCATAACGGTACCCTTGCCGTAACTCTTTTCGATTTGTGCAAGAGCAGTCTGCAATGCTTTTTTCTTGTCTGTTGCGGGAGTAGGGGCTTCATAGCCTGTTTTCTTTGTAGCCATAATCAAACATCCTTCCTGTCGTAACGGGCCAATACAGCCCGTTCTCTGTCGTTATAATCTCTGGAACGCTCCAGAATTGTATACCCATTTTCTTCCAGGATTCCGCAAACTGCATCCCCCTGACCCATACCAAACTCATAGCACAGGTAGCCACCTGGCTTCAGGGCATGGGAGTAATTTTCTGTAATTGCCCGGTAGAAATCCAAGCCGTCTCCACCGCCGTGAAGAGCAAGATGCGGTTCAAAGGCAGCTACACTCTTAGGTAACGCATCCATTTCCTCAGTGGTGATATAGGGCGGATTTGATACGATCATATCAAACTTTCCTAAGAATGCCGCCGGTTTTTCCAACGCATTTGCCTGCACACAGGACACTCTGCCGGAGAGTTTTTGGGCAGTTACATTGATTTTTGCCACCTGTAACGCTTCCTTGGAGATATCTGCCAAGGTCACCTTCGCATCCTTGACACGGCTGGCGATTGCCAACCCGATGCAACCGGATCCGGTACATAAATCCAAAATCCGGGGATTACTATTCAGAAACAAAGCCTGACTGATCGCCAAATCCGTCACGGCACAGGTATCGTCCCGGGGGATCAGCACATTGGGATTTACCAAAAGCTTCATGCCATAAAATTCCCACTGACCGATCACATAGGCCAAAGGCTCACCGTTCAACAGTCGCTGGGTCAGCAGCAGCATTTTTTCGCAAATCTGCTCAGAGGCATAGTGTTCCCGATGGGCGATTACCTGTTCTTTGGTTTTACCGGTGGCAAAACACAACAGTTCCCGGGCCAAAAAACCTGCCGTATCTGCATCCTCGCTGTGCAGCAATGCGCGACGCGTTTCCAGATACAACTCACCATATGTCTTTACCAAAGGTCGTCCCCCTCATTTTCCGGCAGGACTGCCTCCAGAGCGATGATACCGACCTCGATCATATCGTCGTCCGGCTCATTGGTGGTAAGCTTTTGGAACCACATACCCGGTGCAGATAAGAATCGTGTGCAGACATTATCATGCCGACCTACCCAGCGATTAAACTCATAGCTGAAAGCCACCACCAAAGGCAGCAGAAGCAGCTTAAAGACGATCATAATCAGTCGGTACAAGAATGTTCCGTGAATCGCCGCAAGGCTGGGAATCAGCGTCAGCAACAGGGTCGATGCCACAGAAAACAGCAAGATGGAAATAATCATCACTACCAGCAAAAAACTGGTACCGCAACGGGGGTGCAGACGGGTCTGCTCCCGGACATTTTCCACTGTCAGCGGCAAACCCGCTTCATAGCAACGGATAGTCTTATGCTCTGCGCCGTGGTAGGCAAAGACCCGTTTCATCTCATTCATGCGAGAAACGAGCAACATATAACCGCCAAAGAGCAGAATACGGATCACGCCTTCCAGCAGGTTCAGCAGAATATTGCTCTTGATCCACCGGTCGAAGAAACTGCCGATCACCATTGGCAACAAGAAAAACAACACGATGGACAGACCTAAACCCATAGCCACAGCCGCACCCACAACAAACTGCTGAAATTTCTTGTCACCAAGCTTTTCTTCCAGCCAACGGTCGAATTTAGAGGGTTCTTCCTGGCTCTCCTCCGGCGACAGGTCCGCTGAACGCATCAGTGCCTTCACGCCATTGAGCTGGGAATCAAAGAAGATCACCGCGCCACGGATAATGGGCCAATTTAAGATAGATTTCTTGGGCCTTATCTTCCTGTCGGAAACCTCCACGGTAAGGCCCTCTTTCCCCCGGACAACGATGGCGTCCTTTTTAGGACCGCGCATCATAAGTCCTTCAATCAACGCCTGACCGCCTATCATTGTTTTAAACTTTTCTTGGTTTGCCATAATCGTCCTTTCTCACTGGGTGGCCGGAAGTCGAATGGTCACCAGTGTGCCGCCGGTAAGGGCATTTTCCAATGTGAGTTCGCCACCGTGCATCTGCACAATCTCGTCACTAACCGCAAGGCCGATACCGGATCCTCTCGCCTTGGAACTACCCTTATAGAATTTCTTCTTGACCAGCGCAAGCTCATCCTCCGGAATACCCGGGCCGTAATCACGAATCCGTATCACAACATAATCGTCCTGATACACAATGCCGGCATCGATGCATTTTCCCTCGCCACCATGCTTGACGGCGTTGTTTAGTATATTCAAAAACACCTGCCGCAAGCGTTGGGGGTCACAGGATATTTCCGGGATATCCTGGTCATTGTCCACATATTTCAGGCTGATACCCTCTTCCGAAAGGCGACTGCCATACATAAACACAGTGTCCTCAAATTCGGCGCGAATATCTACCATTTCCATATTCAGTGTCATCCGGTCATCCTGGATACGGGCAAAATCCAAAAGGTCCAGCACCATATCCGTCAGGCGGTCGGATTCTCTGTGGATAATGCGCACACCACGGCGGGTATCGTTATCCAGCTTATCGGAACTGAGCAGCGTTTCACTCCAGCCGGTGATAGCTGTCAGCGGAGTACGCAATTCGTGGGATATAGAAGAAATAAAGTCCCACTGCATTTTTTCGTTGGCGCTGATTTTCTGTGACAGTTCGTTGATAATCCGCGCCAGGTCACCAATCTCGTCATCAAATTCGTTCTGAATCTGAATACCGTAACTGCCATTGGCGATTTTTTGAGACTTATCAATGATCTCACCCAAGGGATCCAAAATGGAGCGAATGTAGAAGATACTGCTTAGCATCACTAAAAACACAAATATCGCCAAAACGCCAAAACTGATGGCTGCAGTCGTGATGATCTGCGTATCCATCCGGGATGTTGGTGTTACATAACGCAGTACGCCGATCACCTGACCGTTACTATGGATCACAGGGGTGGATACCGCCATGATCCGCTGGCCGTTCACCGGATTTTTACCCACAAAGGAGCAAACGCTCAAGGTATTCATCGCCTCAGTCACATCCGGTGTTACCGGAGCGCTGTTGCCAAGCTCGCCATAGGAGGCAGCAACGATCTGCCCTTGGGCATTGACAAACTGCAGTTGCATAGCGTTGCCATCATCAAAAGTCTGGGCATATGTAATGCAGGACTTATAATAGTCCTCATAGTTTTGATTCAAGTAGTCCGCAAAGAAATCTGTGGTAGAACGAGCACGGTAGCGCATATCCGATTCCATACTGGAATAGTAATATGCAGAAAACACAGCCGTCACCGCAAGTACGCAAGCCAAGCCCAGCGCACAGACCACCGCCAGTGTATTGGTAAGCCAACGGCGACGCAAACCCTTTACACGGATATTGCGGAATTTTTGTTTCTTTACTTTCATGCGCCCCATTTATAGCCGTAACCCCAAACCGTTGTGATATAGGTAGGATTGGCAGTATCGTCCTCAATTTTAATTCTCAATCTGCGGATATTCACATCCACAATTTTCAGTTCACCTTCATAGTCCCGGCCCCATACCGCAGACAGGATATCCTCACGGGAAAGGGCTCTGCCGGGATTCTGCATAAAGAGCTTCAAAATGGCGTATTCCACCTGGGTCAGGCGGATACGATTGCCATTTTTCTCCAGGGTATGGTTACGGGTATTCATCACGAAAGGACCGTGGCTGATCAGTTCGGAATCTACGCCGCTATCACCGCCAATACGCCGGTAAAGGGCATCAATCCGGGCGGTCAGCTCTGCCGGGGAGAAGGGTTTTGTGACATAGTCATCAGCGCCGGTCATCAGGCCGGTGACCTTATCCATCTCCTGGGTACGGGCAGTGAGCATAATGATACCGATCTGCTTGCTGGTTGCACGGATACGGCGGCAGACTTCAAAACCATCGATATCCGGCAGCATCACATCCAAAATGGCAACACCGATATCCGGGTACCGGCTCAGTTGTTCCAGCGCCTCCATACCGGTACCGGCCTCGATGGCATCATAACCGGCGCGCTTCAGGTTGATGACCACAAAGCTACGGATATTCACTTCATCTTCCAGAATAAGAACCTTTTTCATTATAATTTCCTCTCTATATTCCCATGTATAGGATTCGGCTTTGAATACCGCAACCTCATACAAATGGAAAGCTATTTGATAACCACATTCTCCTGTCCGAGAACTTGGGTAAGCTCATTGA
>JAEIGA010011576.1_pt1 | contig 13393 bp, 11 predicted proteins | sample 9270691 | NCBI WGS metagenome assembly JAEIGA01 (sample SAMN17057246, study PRJNA624740) | gut metagenome | biome: biome; isolation source: fecal sample | host: Bos grunniens | place: China: Xizang | collected 2019
CATATAATTTTATCAGTTTTTATTTATAATGTCAAACCTCAACTTGAAAAGAATTGAAAAATCTGTTATTTCATTAAAAATTTAGCAATTTGTTGGAAGAACGGACGAGCAATGCTCGCCCCTACAAGTTATTTCAGAACATCAATCTTGGTTTTCCCCGGAGGACACGGCAGCTCTCCGGCTCCACATCCACCAGTACGATATCCGGTCCGATGCGGCAGATCTTGCCCCAGGGGATGACAAAATCATCCCTGGGCGGCCCGAATCCACCCAGTTTGCACCGCCCCGGCACCACAATGGCACTAACTTCCCCCTTGGGCAGCTGAATAATCACATCGTGGATAAATCCCAGCCGCCGCCCGTCGCTGATGCAAATGACCTCCTTACAATGCAGATCCGTAAACTTGGCCGACATAGCGCACACCCCCATTTTGGTAAAGGGTATGCGGCAAATAGGGCAGATATGCCAAATTGAGAATGGAGAATGGAGAGTTGAGAATTTACGCCATCGCAAAAACGCGCAAAAAACGCAGGGAGCCGTTTTACGCAAACCGCTCCCTACATATCATTTTATGTTCTCACCCCAAAAATTCTCAATTCTCAACTCTCAATTCTCAATTATTTCTTAAACTTGTCCATGGCCATGGGTTTCACATCCTTGGGGATGGGGGGTATGTAGCCGGCGGGGCCGGTGCGTTGGGCGTGTTCGGCCTTGGCCTTTTCCAGCAGCTCCGGATTTTCCATCAGCTCCACTGTGCCGGCTGCCATCACCTTGGCGGCATATTCGGTCATTCTCTTTGCCCGGGAGGACTTGCCCTGGGCAGTCCATTGCCAGGAGTGGCCGGGGGTGTTGTACAGCTCGCAGGCCACCCAGATTTGGGCGGTGGGACAGACCCAGCTCACATCGCCCACATCGGTAGAGCCAAAGGACTGGCTTTCCTGGTCGTAGGGCCGCAGGATATCGCTGTAAGGATGCTCCGGATTACTGCCCGGAATCTGCGCTGCCAGGGCCTTGCCGAAGGCCAATTCTTCCTCGGTGACCGCCGGAATGGGGATCTGCTCCATCTTGGCATGCAGCATCCGCTGAATGGCATCATTGGGGATCGTATTGGAACAGGCCTTGATAAACTGATGGCTCTCCTGGGTGCCGGTCATCAGGGCAGCGCCCTTGGCAATGTCGTTGACCCGGTCATAGAGGTCTGCCACAATGGCGTTGTTCTCACCACGGATCAGATACAGCACCTCTGCGTGGGCCTGGACCACATTGGGGGAAAATCCACCGGTGTCGGTGATGGCGTAATGGACACGGCAGGAGGAGGGAATATGCTCCCGCAAGAACTGCACGCCCATATTCATCAGCTCCACCGCGTCCAATGCGCTGCGGCCCTTATGGGGAGCGGCGCCTGCGTGGGCGGCTCTGCCGTCAAACTTGTAAAGCACCTGACAGTTGCCCAAAAACCGTCTGTTGGCAACCTTGTTGCAGTCCTCGGGATGCCAGGTAATAGCGGCATCCAGCTGGTCGAACACGCCCTCCCTTGCCATAAATGCTTTTCCGGAACCGCCCTCTTCGCCGGGGCAGCCGTAGAAAATCACTGTGCCGGGGTTGCCGGTTTTTTCCAGCCACGCTTTCACACCGATGGCAGCGCCCAATGCGGCGGCACCCAGCAGATTGTGGCCGCAGCCGTGACCGGCCTCGCCGCCGGCAGACACCTGCTCGGTAATCCCTGCCACCTGGTTCAGGCCGCTTAATGCGTCAAACTCACCCAAAATGCCGATGACGGGCTTACCGCTGCCGAAACGGCCGGAAAAGGCGGTCTTGATGTCCGCCAAATTTTCTTCAACCTCAAAGCCTTCCTTGCGCAGCACATCGCAAAACCAGGCAGCCGCTTTGTACTCGACAAAGGCCACCTCCGGGTTCTCCCAGATATAGTCTGCGGTCTGCTCCACAACAGCGCGTTTTTCTTCAATTGCTTTCAAAATGGTTTCCATAGACCCATCTCCTTTATATAGATGGGTCTATTATAATCAAATACACTGCATTTTACAAGATAAAGCAATATGAATTGAGAATTACGAAAACAAAAAATCTGCGTCATCCTGAGCGCAGGCGAAGCCGGAGTCGAAGGATCTTCGCACCGAACATCTGCCAAGCAGTAACGATTGTGCGAAGATTCCTCGATTCGCTGCGCTCACTCGGAATGACGCGGGTTTTGTTGCGGTAATTTTCAATTTTCAACTTTCAATTACTACGACAAACTAAAGCCTTTTCGCATGGTTTTGATAGCGCCCTTCTCCAGCCGGGAGACCTGCGCCTGGGAGATGCCCAGGGAGTTGGCCACCTCCATTTGGGTCTTGCCGTCGTAGAACCGCAGAGCCAGGATTTCCTTTTCCCGGTCACCAAGACCCTTAAATGCCGTCTGCAAGCAAATCTGGTCAATCCAGGCGCCCTCGGTGTTCTTGTTGTCCCGGACCTGGTCCAAAATGGTCAGGGGGTCACCCCCCTCGGCATACACCGGGTCATATAAGCTCACCGGGGCGCACACCGCATCCAGGGCTTCGGCCACTTCGCTTTCCGTCAGCTCCAATTCCCTGGCCACCTCTGCATTGGTGGGGTCTCTGCCCATTTTTAAGACCATCGCTTCCTTGCACTGCAGCACCTTATACGCCATATCTCTGAGAGAACGGCTCACCCGTATCGCCGAATTGTCTCGCAAGTACCGCCGCACCTCCCCGGCGATCATCGGCACGCCGTAGGTGGAAAAACGCACACCTTTTGTGGGGTCAAAATTGGCAATGGCCTTCATAAGACCGATGCACCCCACCTGAAACAGGTCATCGGGACTCTCCCCCCGTTTTTCAAACCGCTGGATCACACTCAGCACCAGCCGCAAATTCCCTTCGATCAGCTTTTGCCGGGCATTTTCGTCCCCCTTTTTCGCCTGTAAAAGCAAACTGTCCATCTGCGCCTGGGATAAAACCTGCAATTTTGCGGTATTCACACCACAGATTTCAACTTTTCCCTGCATTGCGCCCTCCTGTATATGATTGTCACTAAGGAGTATTTCCCGGGGCGGAAAAATCATACAAACCCCCTTTTGTAAAATTTCCACAAAAATAATTTGCCTACTTTTCTCCCATAGGCGGATTTTTTGACATCGGTGATAGAAATCGGAAACAATTTGCAAGAAATTGCCGGATTTTACGCTGGGTGCAAGTAGCAACATAATTCACCCCAAAGGGCATATTTTTCCAATTTTGCGAACTTTTCCGGGGCATTTTTGGGGTGTGTGAAAATACCCCCTTTGGAGGATTTCCATTGAAAACCTTGAGTTTTCCACATTCTCCACAGGTTTTTCCACAGGGGTGGAAAAGTACTTTTTCAGAAATTGTAGTTTACATAAATAAAGTGGAAAAGCATAACAATTTTGTTACACTTTTATTTTCCACATTTTGACGGATATGGTGTTTTGGGTCAAAAATTTTCCTCTTGACAAGAAATTTTCTCCTTTTCCCCAAAAATGCCGCCGCTACATCTTGTAGGCGGCGGAATTCCTGACCACAACCTGCACGGGTTACAGGCAAAAACCGGAAAATATTCGCATTTTTTTGAAAAAAGGTATTGATTTTATGGAAATACTCCGCTATAATTGGTCAGTGCATGAGCAAAAATACGCAAACAGGAGGTGTAACAATGCCCAACATTAAGTCCTCTAAGAAGGATGTCCTCTCTTCCAAGATCGCTTACGAGAAGAACACGGCCGCCAAGACTGCTCTGAAGACCGTCCTGAAGAAGTTCGACGCTGCTCTGGAAGCCGGTGACAAGGCTGCTGCCGAAGTCGCTTACAAGGCTGCCGTTAAGGCTGTCGACCAGGGTGTCAACAAGGGTATCGTCAACAAGAACGCTGCTGCCCGCAAGAAGAGCAGCCTGACCCTGAAGCTGAACAAGCTGGCCTAATGGAGAAACTTCTCTGAAAATATCGCCTTCCGTAACTTTCGGAAGGCGTTTTTTCATACCCTTTTGCAGGTAATCTATATGGGTAGGGGCGCGCATTGCTCGTCCGTTACCGCAGAACCAAAATTGTACCGGCGGACGACCGATGGTCGCCCCTACATTACGGATTTTCTGTTTACATTTTCTGCAAGTGGGATTATAATATAGAAAAACCATTGGGAGGAAAATCCTATGAATACCAAAGCCGCCAAGCTTTTCAGTCAGATCGTTTTGTCGGACAAGCCCGTCCGCATTAAGCTTTTGGGCGACTCCATCACCCACGGCTACGGCGGCACCGGCTATGCCCAAAACGGTGAGAATTTCGTCACCACCTTTTGCCGGAATAAAGACGGCTACTGCTGGGCAAGGCTGATGGCAGACCACCTGGCGGGGCAGTATGGCTGCCAGGTCATCAACAACGGCTGCAGCGGCGTTTCCATACCCTTCTTAATTGAACATTTCCACACCCTGGTGGAGGATGCAGACGATATTGTCATCTGCACCATCGGCACCAATGACCGGGCGCAATACAAAAAAGACGGCCCTCAGCCCACCCGGGAAGGCCATCTGGCAAAAATCTACGGCGATATGCAGCAGCTGGCAGAGCTGTTCCTAAAAGCCGGCAAGCAGGTAATCTTCGTTGCCAATATCCCTGCCATCTGGGAGACCGAGGAGGGTACTTTCAGCAGCAGTCTGGAATTTTGGCGGCCGGTGCATATGCACGATATCCACGATCTGTGGGTGAAATTGTGTTGCGAAAAAGATCTGCCCCTTGTGGACCTGTACACCGCCATGACCGACTACTGTGACGCCCGGAATATTGCGCTGGATGACCTGCTGGCCGACGGTCTGCATCCCAACGACCGGGGCTACGAAGTGATGTTCCGCCTGCTGATGAAAGAGCTGGGCATCGCAGTACCCCACAAGGATATTCGTTTAACAAAGTAGGGGCGAGCATTGCTCGTCCGTTACCGGAGAAATCAGCTTGTACAGGCGGACGACCGATGGTCGCCCCTACAAAAAGGACCGTCGGGGACGCCGGTCCCTACATTCTCCATTCTCAATTCTCCATTCTCAATTCCTAAGGAGGTGTTCTTCGTGGCAAGACTATCCGACCCCATTACCATATTAAAAGGCATCGGCCCCAGCAAGGCCAAGCAGTTTGCCGCCCTGAACATCTTCACCTTAGAGGATCTCATCTGCCATTTCCCCCGGGGCTACGAGGACAGAACCAAAATCGTCCCCATTGAAAAGTTAGAGGTGGATGTACCGGCCTGTTTCAAGGCCATGGTGATGAACACCCCCCGTACCGCCCATATCCGCAAGGGTCTGGACATTACCAAGGTCACCGTGGCCGATTACTCCGGCCGGCTGAACCTGACTTTCTTCAATCAGAAATTCACCACCGACCAGCTGCAATACGGCAAGGAATACATCTTTTACGGCACCCTGTCCGGGGATTATATGGGTTACGGTATGACCTCCCCGGCCTTTGAAGCCATCGACAGCGCCCCCCTGACCACCCGACGAGTGCTGCCCATTTATCCCCTGACTGCCGGTCTTTCCAATGCAGCAGTATTGAAAGCGGTGCGTCAGGCACTAAGCATCTGCGATGTGCCGGCGGAGATTATCCCCGATGATGTACGGGCAGAATATGGCATTTTGCCTGCCGAAAGAGCCTACTATGCCATCCACGAGCCGGCCTCCATGCAGGAGGCGGAGATGGCGAAAAAACGGCTGATTTTCGAGGAATTTTTCGTATTCTCTGCCGGTCTTGCCCTGATGCGTGCCAAACGGGCCACCAAGCAGACACCCCCCTATACCAAAACCGACCTGACCGCCTTTTATAGCGCATTGCCCTTTACCCTCACCGGAGCGCAGCGCCGGGCAATCGGTGAAATTGCCACAGATTTGCAGCGTGGTGCGCCTATGAATCGCCTTGTTCAGGGCGATGTGGGCAGCGGTAAGACCATGGTTGCCGCTGCGGCGGCCTATCTTGCCATTCAAAACGGCCACCAGGCCGCTATGATGGCCCCCACGGAAATTCTGGCAGAGCAGCACTATGCTTCTTTATCCAAATTACTGACCCCCCTGGGGATTTCGGTGTGTTTGCTCACCGGCTCCATGACCCCCAAGAACAAGACCCTCACCCGGGAGGCCATCGCTGCCGGGCAGGCGCAGCTCATCGTCGGCACCCACGCGCTGGTGTCTGAAAGTACGGTGTTTGCGGATTTAGGCCTGGTCATCACCGACGAGCAGCACCGCTTTGGCGTAGGTCAGCGGTCGGCTTTGGCAGGAAAGGGTACTGACCCCCATTTGCTGGTTATGTCCGCAACCCCCATCCCCCGGACCCTGGCCCTTTTGATGTACGGGGATTTGGATGTGTCCATTCTGGACGAGCTGCCCCCGGGCAGAGAGCCGGTGGATACCTTCTTAGTGGACGAAAGCTACCGGGCAAGAATCAACAATTTTATCCGCAAGCAGGTGACAGAGGGTCACCAGTGCTATGTGGTCTGCCCCGCCGTAGCGGAAAATGACGGCCTGGACCTGAAAGCTGCCGAAGTTTGGGCAGGAACCTTGCAGCAGACCGTATTTACCGACCTGCGTGTGGGATTGCTCCACGGCCAGATGAAAGGCGCGGAAAAGGATTCCGTTATGAGCCGCTTTGCCGCAGGCGATGCCGATGTACTGGTGGCCACCACCGTCATCGAGGTGGGCGTGGATGTTCCCAATGCCACACTGATGGTCATTGAGGATGCGGACCGGTTTGGCCTTTCCCAGCTCCATCAGCTCCGGGGCCGGGTAGGCAGAGGCAAGGCAAAAAGCTATTGTATCCTCACCTCCCACAATAAAAATCACGAGACCCTCCAGCGGCTGAAAGCCCTGTGCAAAACCACCGACGGCTTCAAAATTGCAGAAGAAGATCTGCGGCTTCGTGGCCCCGGCGATTTCTTCGGCTCCCGGCAATCCGGCCTGCCGGTGTTCCGGGTGGCCAATTTAAGCTGCGATCTGGCGACATTAAAGGCTGCCCAAGCCGCATCGGCCCACTGGATCGACACCGCAGGCACCGCCAATACCCCGGAAGCCAACGCCCTGCGCGGCCGCATCGCCCAACTGTTTGCCCGCTCACAAGGCACGATGAATTAATTGAAAATGGAAAATGGAAAATTATTCTCAAAAAGAACAACATTCTGCATTATTCTGTAGGTGTTGCATAGCGCAGTGGGGCTTACCATAACCGGCGCTTATGTTTTCCTTTGTGTGAAGCATCCTGTTGCGGCACTATGCATATAATTTTCAACTTTCAATTTTCAATTCATAACGAGGTATTTTATGAATAAGAAAAAAATCTTATATATTGTATGGGCGGTTTTGTACTGGGTCTGTGTGGGATTTGGGTTTGTCACCGACCCCACCGCCGGGGAAAAGGCCTTTCTCATTGCCCTCAGTATCGGCTTTTTCGTGCCGCCCTACTGGCTCTATATGCTTGCCCGGAAAGAAAATAACCGCAAGACCCTGTTGGTCCTGCGGTTATGCAGCATCGGTATTTTGGCGCTGACGGTAATATTCCTGATTCTGACCTTCCTGTCGGTGAATTTCTCCGACCGGGCAGGTTTTGTACTGGGCGTGCTGCTGACTATGTTCTCCGCGCCAATGGTCTGCAGCCATATTTGGGTGTTACCCCTGTTTTTGTGGGCAGTTTTGCTGATGCTTACACTTCAAAAACCCCACCCTTGTCAAAAGTAATGACTAAATAGTAAGTGCCTTGGCGGTTCTCTGCCAGGGCATTTTCCAACGCCTTTTTGATGTCCTTTTCCCGGCCGGACAAATCGTGGGGAGTGGCAATGTCGAATATCAGATTGGTGTGGCCCTCGCCCTTGACCATACGGAAATCGTGGAGGGTCAGCCGGGGATCGGTATTTTTTAATGTATCGGAAAGGAGCTGCCGCAGACCGTCGATCTCCGGGTCGCCCACCGCCACCGGGTCATAATGGATCACCAAATGCACCCCCAGCGCCTGCAGGCTTTTCCGCTCTAAATTGTCAATCAGCTCGTGGCAATACAAAGGGTCTTTGGCGCTGTCCATCTCCACATGAAGACTGCCGAAGCGCTGACCGGGGCCGTAATCGTGGACCATAAGATCGTGATAGCCCAGCACCGCCGGTTCTTCTTTTAACAGGGCGATGATATCCTTTTGCAGCTCCGGACTTGCCGACTCGCCCAGCAGAGGGCTGATGGTTTCTTTCACCGCATTGACGCCGCTCCACAGGATAAAACCTGCCACGCCCAGGCCCACAAAGCCGTCCAGATGCCAGCTTGTAAACCGCTCCACAACCGCAGCCACCAGCACCGCCATAGTGGAGATGCAATCGTTGCGGCTATCGGCGGCAGTGGCCAGCAATGCAGCAGAATCGATATGCTTACCCAGCTTCGTGTTGAACAGGGAGAGCCATAATTTGACCAGAATAGAACCGCCCAGGGCCAGGAGCATAGGGACGGAGAGAGCGGTGGCCTGGGGGTCTGCGATCTTGCCAATGGAGGTCTTTGCCAGCTCAAAGCCGATGAGGATGATCATCACCGCAACCGCCAAGCCGGACAGGTATTCAAACCTTGCGTGGCCGTAGGGATGGTCCTCGTCGGCAGGCTTTTCCGCCAGGCGGAAGCCAATGAGGGTCACCACCGCACTGCCTGCGTCGGTGAGGTTATTCATGGCGTCGGCCACGATGGAAACCGCCCCGGACAGGGTGCCGATGAGAAATTTCAGGCCGAACAACAGCACATTACACCCAATGCCCACCATGCCGGACAACTTTCCCACCGCGGCGCGGGTCTTGGGATCGGTTGCAGAGCGACTCTTCGGAAGGCAAATTTTCATTAACAGTTTTGTCACGATTTTATCCCCTTTTGTGTTATTTTCGCAACTTTTAAAAAACTCTACCGCCAGTAGAGTTGCGTTTTCTACCCCCAGGGGAGGTCATTTTACGCCGATTCCCCCACCCGTGGCTATGAAAATCGCCGCTTTTGGTATAGAATATGGTTACATTATATGCCCACGGGGCAAAACTGTCAATTGGCAATACAAAGTCCAAACCCGTAGGGGACGCCGACCTCTACATTCTCAATTCATAAATAAGGAGTTCTATTTTATGGCATACCGCATTATCACCGATACCTGTTGTGACCTGCCCGAAAAGATGTACGACGAGCTGGGCCTGGGCCTGGTCCGTCTGTCTGTAAATTTTAAGAATGAGGTAGTCAACACCTACACTGAAAAATGGCTGAAGAAAATGTTCGACGGCCTGCGTAACGGTGAGACCGCTACCACCGCCGCCGTCAACCCCACCGAATGGGCCGCTGCCATTGAGCCGGTCCTGGCCGCCGGTGAGGACGTTTTGGTCCTGGCCTTCTCCTCCGGTCTTTCCACCACTTATCAGTCTGCGGTCATCGCCGCTGACGAACTGATGGAAAAGTACCCCGACCGCAAGGTCAATGTGGTGGATACTCTCTGCGCCTCCCTGGGTCAGGGTCTGCTGGTTTGGTACGCCTGCAAGAAGCGGGATGCCGGTTTGTCCCTGGAGGATCTGACCGCCTGGTGCGAAGAAAATAAAATGCATCTGTGCCACTGGGTCACCGTGGACGATCTGATGTACCTGAAGCGGGGCGGCCGTATCGGCGCAGCCACCGCCGTGATGGGTACTATGCTGCAGATCAAGCCCATTATCCATGTAGATAATGAGGGCCACCTGGTAAATGTGGGCAAGGCTCGCGGCCGCAAGGGTGCCATTGAAACCCTTGCCAAGAAGATGGGTGAGACCGGCCTGCCCGGTGAAAATGACACGGTGTTCATCTGCCACGGCGATTGCATTGAGGATGCCGAATACCTTGCCAAGCTGGTAAAGGACCAGTTCGGTGTGAAGAAGGTGCTGATCTACTATGTGGGCGCAGTCATCGGCTCCCACTCCGGCCCCGGCACATTGGCCCTGTTCTATCTGGGTAAAGAACGATAAACAAAAAGCAGGTACATTTGTTGTACCTGCTTTTTCTTTGCGCAAATTTATTATCGTAAGGGCCAGCATTGTTCGTCCGTTATCGTAGGCTAAGCTTGCACCAGCGGACGACCGATGGTCGCCCCTACAAAAAGGACCGTCGGGGACGCCGGTCCCTACATTCTCAATTATACAAGTGTAATTGTATTTCTTAAAAAATAATTCTCCATTCTCAATTCTCAATTATAATAGCGGCTGTGCGGCTGGGCAGGTACATTTTGAACCGGGAATCGGCGGCATAGGCCCGGTGTTGAATGCGGTCAAAGCCGCCGTATTGAGGATCGTCGGTTGACATAATTACTTGATAATTCCCCGGCTTCGGCACGGGAATTTCCAGCCCGTCATAGCTTTCCGTCGGGTGTAGATTCAGGGCAAAAAGCACCTTACCCTTTTGGTATACCAACACTTTTTTCTCATTGTCCAGCCATAGCTGGCGGTCATGGGCAGTGAGCAGCTTTCTGCGTTTACATAACTTTATCAAATCCCGGTCAAATTCCCCCAGTTGCCCATAGCGCAGATAGCCGTTTTCCGCCAAATCCCACCGCCTGCGGCAGTAGTGGAAACTGTTGCCGTTCCCCACTCTTGGGAAGTCGATCCACTCCGGGTGGCCAAACTCGTTGCCCATAAAACACAGATACCCCTCGCCACCTAAGGTCATTGTTAAAAGGCGGATAATTTTGTGCAGGGCCATACCCCGGTGGATGATGGGATCGTCGCAGGCTTTGTCCATTTGGGTGTACATATTCCTGTCACACAGGCGGAACATCAGGGTCTTGTCCCCCACCAGGGCCTGATCGTGACTCTCACAGTAGCCGATCACCGGCTCACCGGGCCGGCGGCAGGTCAGTTCATAATACATTTGATTTAAATCCCAATCTTCGTCCGGAATTTGCAGCAAACGAATCCATAAGTCCGGCTCTCCCATAGCCAGCCGGTAGTCAAAGCCCACCCCCTCCGGGCGGCACAGACCGGGCAATGCGGACACCTCCTCGGCAATCAGCACCGTCCGTGGGTCTAATTGTTTGGCTAATTGGGTGGCAAGGCGGAGATATTCTGCTGCATCGGAATCCGTTTCCCCGTAATTTCCTGTCAAACCGTGGTCCCGGTAGAGCATAGAGGTCACACCGTCAAAGCGGAAGCCGTCAAAATGAAATTCCTCTTTCCAGTATTTTAGGTTGGACAGGAGAAAATGCACCACCGCCCCCTGGCCGTAGTCAAAGCACCTTGTCCCCCAGGCCGGGTGCAGACCGGGTTTAAAAAATGAATTTTCCCCGGCGATTCCCTCCCGGGTATTGGAGGCGGCGTGGGAATGGACTAAATCCAAAAGCACCGCAATGCCCATTTTGTGAGCTGTATCAATGAGTTTTTTCAATTCGTCCGGTGTGCCGAACCGGGACGAGGGGGCAAAAAAATTGGTCACCTGGTAGCCGAAGCTGGCATAATAGGGATGCTCCTGAATGGCCATCAATTGAATGGCATTGTAGCCGATTTTCTTCACCCGGGGGAGAATTTTTTCCGTAAATTCGTTGTAAGTACCCACCCGGCCCTCCTGCTGGGCCATACCGATGTGACACTCGTAGATAAACAGTGGCTTTTTCGGCTTGAAATCCCCATCCGTCCATGGAAAATCCGGTCTGTCCCAAATCACGGCGTTCCAGACCCCATTTTCCTCCGTCACATACCGGGCGTACAGAGGAATCCGGTCCCATTCCTGCTTGCCGCGGATCACCACGGTCATCACCTTTTGTCCGTGGCGTAAAGCATCGGCACCCGGCAAAAACAGGGTAAATTCCCCATTTTTCCCCTGTTCCATTTGGTGGGCATACCGCTCCCAGCCGCAAAAATCCCCGGTCAGATACAGTTTTTCCGCCCCGGGGGCATATTCCCGGTAATACCAACCGTCTTTCGTTTTGTGAAAGCCGAAATATTGATGGCCATTGGCAAAGTCCACAAGGTTTTGTTCCATAAAAGTCCTCCTTGGTGTTTGCCCTATTGTAACCCATGTACTGTGTGAATATTGTCGGAATCAAAAATGTAGGGACCGGCCTCCGGACAGTCCTGAAAATATTTACAAAAAGGACCGTCCAGGACGCCGGTCCCTACAAAAGATAAACCCGGACAAAATGTCCGGGTTACGTTTTTTTGATGAATTTTTCCTTACACTTGGGGCAGGTGATGGCAATCTTGCCTTTGCCACGGGGAACCCGTACCGGCTGGCGGCAACGGGGACATTCATAGTACCGGTGTTCCCGGTCCTTCATTTGCTCTAAAAATCGCAAATACCGTCTGTTTTCCTGGTAACGCTTGTAGGTATTCCGGGAAAAAGTGCGGAAAATGGCCCATAACATCAATCCGTAAGACAGCACCGTCAGCACCAGATCCACCAGTGGAATCCGGATGACCATAGCCGCAACGCACAGGATCAGACCCGCGCTGAGCAGACCCATATTCATTTTATCGTTACCGTACCGGCCGGCCATAAAATACCGGGCCCGGCGGTTGATTTGCCCACCCAGCCGACGGAGCGTATCAGAAAATCGATTCATTGCGTCCACCTTTTATCGTTTGCCTTATTATATGGGCAGTTTTAGATTTTTGCAAGTCAATGGGACAAGAATTTACGATTTATTCAAATTGCCCCAATCTACGGTCATTCCGAGGGAGCAACGCGACCGTGAGAATCCCCTTCTTAAGATGGGGATCGCCACACCACTTAAGCGCACCGGTTCGCGATGACCTGTTTTGAAAGGTTTTTTCAGGTTTGTAGAATATCACAAACCTAAAGAAAAATATTGTTTTGTATTTTATATTGTATCTGTGGAAAAATGCTTGTTTTTTCCACAGTTCTGTGGTATAATTCACGGTGAGAAATTGCCATCTTTTTTACTTAAAAATCGCATAGAAAAGAAAGGAGAAATCTATGTTTGCTGCTGCCTATGTATGGGCGAAAGTCATAAGCTTCCTGGAAGAACGGCTGACCTCTACCATGGTCTCTGCCTGGTTTGACGATGCGGAAGTTGTGGAGCTGAATGACGCGTATTTGATTCTTTACACCCCCGACGAATTCCGCCGGGAGATTATTGTCCGCCGCTGCACCGAATATGTGCAGGACGCGCTGCAAGAGCATTTTAATTCCGAGGCCAAGCTGAAGGTGTTGACCACCGAGGAGCTGGAAGCTTACCGCTCCGCAGGTAAAAATAAATCTACCATGGACTTTAACCCCCAGTTTTCCTTTGAAAACTTCGTGGTTGGTCCTTCCAACCGCTTTGCCCACGGCGCCGCCATTGCGGTGACCAACCATTCCGGTGAGGTTTATAACCCTCTGTTTATTTATGGTCCTCCCGGTGTGGGTAAG
>JAEIGA010011577.1_pt1 | contig 13392 bp, 10 predicted proteins | sample 9270691 | NCBI WGS metagenome assembly JAEIGA01 (sample SAMN17057246, study PRJNA624740) | gut metagenome | biome: biome; isolation source: fecal sample | host: Bos grunniens | place: China: Xizang | collected 2019
CTTATTAGAAAATAATAGTAAAAATTATCATCAACAGTTAGAAAACTTATTAGATTTACAGCGTCAAGCCGATGAACATAAACAAGAAGAAATTGATGACTTGCACGCAAAAATTCAAGAAGAATTAATAAATCGTGAAAATATTAAGAACGAATTAGATAATATCTTGACAAATAGTCCCTCGAATGATACTGAAATATGTAAACAATTAAAAAATAATAATGATTTCCTTAATAAGTTGAATAATCTTCATTTTAAACTCTCTTACGAGCTTAAAGTATACAAAAAAGACTTGGAAAAATTAGAAAATTCTGGTGATTTTTGTCCTACTTGTAATCAAAAATATCCTGAAGAGCATTTTAACCAATTAAATCTTAAAAAAGAAGAACTTTATAAGAAAATCGATGATTTTTCGTCACAAATTAAGACAGTTTCTGAAAAAATAGAAGAAATTAGCTTAGAATTGTCTAATTGTACTATTAAACGAGACGAAATACAAGCTAATTTACTAAAAATCAAGCATTTAAAGGAAAAAATAGTTCAAAGTGAGCGTATTTTGGGGTTATATAAAGAGCAATTGAGCAAAAAACAAGAAATAAGAGAAATAAATGGCATAGATGAGTTTAAAAAGCTGATTTTTGATGCCGAAGAATCGATTTCTAGGGTTAAAAACTCGATAGAGCTTCTCGAGCAGCTTTTGGAAAAATTTAATATATGTGAGCATATACTAAGTGAGCACGGAATACGACCTTATATTATAAATCGTCTCTTAAACTTATTCAACAATCGCATAATGTTTTATTTGACAGCGATTGGAAGCACCTTTAATTTTAATTTTAATGAATATTTTGAAGAGGAGATTAAAGATGTTAATGGTATTATTTGTCAATATGCAAATTGTTCCGGTGCTGAAATGAAAAAAATAGATTTGGCTATTTCATTTGCTATTAATGATATGTTAAGTTTACAAAAACAAATTTCTTACAATATAATCTTTTTTGATGAAATTCTCGATTCTTCATTAGATGATAAATCGCTTAATATCATACTTAATTTTATTTCAGAACATACACAAAAAGAAAATAAAGCTGTTTATATAATTTCACACAAAAGCGGTGCACAAATACCGTATGTGAATGAAGTTATTAATCTTGAAAAATCTAACGGATTTACCAAACGTATTATAAATTAAAATGTATAGACATTGTTATTGGCATCCTTTTGAAAAAGTTATTAAATTAAGAACCTGGAACAAGACGGGTAAGCGCTTGACGGTTGATGTACCGTTCAAGCCTTATCTTTATGTCGAGTCGCCGAAGGGTTCTTATTTGTCTATTTTTGAAAAACCAGTAGAAAAGGTAGAATTTAATACACCCGGCGAACGAACTAAGTTTGTTAAGTCATATGGTTCTAAACATTATTATGAAAATTTCGATGTAACACAACAGTTCCTTCTGGACCACTTTTGGGACAAGTATGATAAGCCAGGATTTGATGCAAATCCTTTGCGACTGTTATTCTTCGATATTGAGGTTGATGAAACTAATGATGGTTCTTTCCCTGAAGCTATCGTATATAGTGATTATCAAAGAACTCAAATTAATTTAGAAAAATCGGCCCCGACGGAAATTAATATTATTACCGTTTACGATTCTATTGATAAGAAATATTACGTATTCTCCAAGAATTCTTATACAGGTTCAGACCTTGGTGATAATGTAGAATATCGTAACTGCACGACTGAGAGAGGTGTATTGATGGCGTTTATTGAGTTGTGGAAGTCTAACGATTATCCCGACATCGTAACTGCTTGGAATCTAAATCGATTTGATATGCCTTATATTGTTAACCGAATTCGCAAGGTACTCGGTGAAGATGTATTGGAAGAACTTTCTCCTTATGGTAATTTCTATGAATCTGAAGATAAGGATAAGATGGGGCGTCCCTATACAAAGTATAATTTTGCAGGTATTCAAGTTATCGATCATATCGACGTTTATGCAAAGTATAAGATTGTAAAGCAAGAATCTTATAAGTTGGACTTTATTGCTCAACAGGAACTCGGTATTGGCAAAGTTGATTATCAAGGTGAGGATAATATCTATGAATTTATGCGCAACCATTGGAATACTTTCGTAGAATATAACGTTCGAGACGTAGAACTTCTTGTTAAGTTAGAAGAAAAGACAAAATATTTCCAGATTCTTCGAATGGTATCTTATATGGGTTGTTGCAACTTTGAAAAGGGTATGATGACAATTCCGGGTACAAATGGAGCAGTCGCAATTCGATGCCGTCGTAAGAACCGTATCCTTCATACTTTTGTTAGAGAAGTTAATCCAGATGAAGAAAAACCAGGCGGTTATGTTTCTCTAAGGCCAGGATTTGCAAAGGCAGCAGTGACATTTGACGCCGGTTCACTTTATCCGAATAACTCCATTAGTCTTAATATCTCTCCCGAGACCAAAGTCGGGATGGCATACTTTAATTCTGACGATGTTTATACTGGTTCAGATGACGACAAAGTTAAGTTCGTATTTGCTCGTGAAAATCTCAAGTATAATTTAACTCGCAAACAATTTAAAAAGTTCATTAAAGAAATGAACTATTGTATGGCACCAAATGGTTGTGTGTTTACACAATCTAAACCTGGAGTATTCGCCCAATATATGGCTGAAGTGTTTGCTCAGCGTTCTGCTATTCGTAAAGAAATTAAAGCACATAATAAAGAACTTGAGACTTGCACCGATGAAAATCGTATTAAAAAACTTAAAAACTTAATTACTCAAAAAGATATTCTTCAATATGCTCTTAAGATTCTTATTAATAGTGCATATGGTGCAATAAGTTCTGCAAAAAACCCCATCGGTGATACCGATTTGGCCAATGCAATTACAACTGCAGGTTCAACTTCTATCAAATATATTAATGTGCTTGCAAGAAAGTTTGTACAGCTTAAGAATCCTAATATTTCAGCAGCAGATTTGGAAGCTGTTGTAGTATTCAATGATACAGACTCATGCTGTATCCGTTTGGATAAATGTGGTGTTGAAGTATGTAAAGACGGAGCAGTTACACCTGAAGGATATGCACTAGTTCAAGAATGTGATGACTTTATTGATGCAGAATTCCAAAAGTGGTTCAAAGAAACAACTAATTCAGAAAAGTGCACAGTATATTTCAAACGAGAAAAGATTTGTGATGCCGGTATTTTCTTAAAGAAGAAGGATAGTAATGATGAAGCCAAGAAAAATTACATTCTTCACATTCTTGATAACGAAGGGGTTAAAAAGCCTTCATTCAAGTATACCGGTGTAAAATTTGCTCGTTCAACTCTTTCTGGTATTCTTAAGGATGCGGGCAAAAAGGTAGCGGAGCATATGATTCTTACGCAAGATAAAGCTTCCACGGAAAATGTGCTTAAAGAGCTTTATAATAAGTTTGAAAAGATGGATTTGAATGATATTGTAACTATTCAACGTTGCAATAATATCAATAAGCATTCTTCTCAGTTTAAGTATAAAGACATACAAAAGTTTGGGCGTTTAAGTTATCCAAAGGGAACACCAGGACATGTTAAGGCTGCAATGAACTTTAATATTGTTCTTGAAAAACTGGGTCTAAACAAGTACGAAAAGGTTAAGTCTGGTGATATGGCTAAAATCATTTATGTACATCCTAAAAACAAATTCGCAATAGATAGAATAGGTTTCTTAGATGAGTGGCCTAAAGAGTTTAATGATTATTTTCAAATCGATTATGCGACCACTTTCGTTAAAACTGTTTTCGATGAAGTTCGACGATTGTATAATTCAGTAGATTGGACCCCATTCCACCCGCATCAAGGTTTTGAATGTTCAGTTTGGGACATTTTCGAAATGGAATAAAAAAAGAAAAAATCCGTAACTTTTAGTTACGGATTTTTTATTATCTAAATCTGTTTAAGAAAAATTACTTACCGATCTCGTAAGCATGCTTGCCAGGTTGGAGGCGGCTGTTGACCGTCTTAGAGTTAGACCAGCCCTTGGAGAACTTAGAACGCTTAGGAGCACCGTCACGAGAAACACCAGCCGGCTCACCTTCGCCAGAAGCAGTCTGGTCAAATACAGACTTAACCGTCTTACCAGTATTCCAGGTGGTAGAAGCCTTGGAGCGCTTAGGAGCACCATTACGAGAAACCGTGGACTGAGCAACATTGGACTGGTTGGAACCAAGAACTTCTTCATCTTCTTCCATGTCATCTTCTTCCTTATCGCACTCTTCCTCTTCTTCCTCTTCTTCATCGTCAAAATCAGCATCGGCATCAGCCTCAACATCATCTTCCATATCGAAATCCTCGTCAGCACCGAAGTCCTCGTCAGCATCAAAGTCATCTTCAGATACTTCTTCACCGGCATCACCACCGAGAATAACGCCAAGAGCATCATAAAGTTGCTCAGCAGCAGAACGCGGAAGCTCGAAAGAAACCATATCTTCTTCACCACCAAAGTCGTCCTCAGAATCAAAATCTTCACCTTCGGCATCAAAATCTTCACCTTCAGTGTCGAACTCATCATCATCAAAATCAAGACCCTCGGTCTCATCATCAACATTCTCCGTAATCATCTTAACAAGGTTAAGGAACGAAGAATTATTCTTCTTAGCAAAAACATTGCGCTTCTTCATATGATTTATTTATTATTATTTAGAATAAAATATAATTTATTTTTATATTTTGTACTTTTTAAAAATGCTATTAAAATAAAAAAATAAAAAAATAAAAAAATATAATCTTTTTTAAAATATATGTGATATAATAAATGTATATGAATTCAGCTGATAAGTTTATCATGTTTAGTGATGGCTCGTTTACAACGATGGGTATTGATATGACTGAAAATACAATTACATCTAATTCATCCAAGTTGGCGGTCAAAGATCCGGTCACTGTGATTTTTAGTACTACGAATGGTCGTAATTCTGAAACTGGTGAAACTGAGTCACGACTTAATTTTGAGATGAGTCCGTGGGTATTTGGCGCTCTTCTTACTGAGGGTGAAAATATCTGGGAGGTGGATGCAAAGCATGTTCTTAAGAATAGTGCTATTTCTCCAACACTACAGGCCGTTTATTATAATACAATTAATATGACGAATCATGTTAAGAAGAATTCAGACGGTCAAGCAGATATTACCCCTAATCACTAATTTCTAAATGGCCATTTTCGAATGGCCTTAAATTTTTTATCTAAAAATATGGCAAAAAAGAAAGATAACGAGACAGTTGACTTTGATTCTCTTACTCCTCAAGAAAAACAAAAGCGTATTCAAGCAGCATTCGCAACTCTTCAAGAATTTAGTCCAATGGTTTCATTCTTGAATAATGCAATGTCAAATGTTGAAAACTTTGAAGATACTGGTTGTTATATTTTAAATGCGCTTGTATCGGGTAAGCTCCGAGGTGGTTTTCCCGAAGCTCGTATGTCTCTATTAGCTGCAGAAAGTTCGACTGGCAAAACATATATTGCTTTGCAGACTGCAGCTAAAGCACAGCAAGCAGGCAAGCAAATTGTTATTTTTGATAGTGAATTTGCTATTGACCATGAGTTTGCAGCTAATCTTGGTCTAGATACTTCTAAGATTATCTATTTCCCAGTTAAGACCGTTGAGCAATGTAAGAATGCCGTTTATAAGTTCCTTTCTAATGTTTACGATTTGGGTTTGACTGGTCAATTCTTTATTATTATTGATTCTCTCGGTGCAATGATTTCCGAGATGGATTATAAGAGAATGGAAAAAGATTCTACTTCTAAAGATATGGGTTCCTATGCTCAATCAATGAAGGCTCTTATCAAGGCATGCAATAATCTTGCAGGACAAACACAAACTACAATCATTTGTACTAATCATGTTTATGATGACCCCGCTGCTATGTTCACTAAAGTGGTAAAACCGATGCCCGGCGGCAAGGCTGTAAGATATCTTCCGACTACCCTTGTTCAGCTTAGCGCAAATAATGTAAAAGCTGAAGATAAGGATAGAAAAATTGCCGAAAAAGCCGTTGGTGGTTCTCACGGTGAAGTTGGTATTGAAGTTCGTGGTTTAACTGTCAAGAATCGTATCTGTAAACCTCTTATCCAGGGTAATATGTTCATTAGTTTTGAGAACGGCCTTTCTAAGTATTATGGTTTAATGGATTTGGCCATCGAGCTCGGTGCTTTAGTTAATAGGGCCGGTCGAATTTATGATGCTGTATCTGAAGAACTTTATGGATATTCTAAGGATATTCAATTTGATGGAGAATTCTGGGAAGGATTTTTAGATAAATTGCAACGATACATTGATAAGGCTTGGCTATATAAGACAGAAGCTGAGCGAAGAGCCGCTCTTAAGGAAGAGATGGAAATCGAAAAAGAAGTTCTTAACGAAGATTAATAAAAAACCCTCGGAATAAATCCCGAGGGTTTTCTTTATTATGATTAATAATAATTATATTGACTTAAAACTCTTCATAATATTGATTTTATTCTTTCCAGTCTCATCATTTTTAACCAAGTCTATATTGGTATTAAAATGAGTTCGCGTCTTAATTACAATTTCATTGATAATATCCAAAGCGGCCATCTGTAACCCCTTCTTATCTTCATTATTTTTAAATTGTACAAATTTTCTATACAATGCAGAAGATTTTGGATATTCAATTAAAATACGTGCACATCTACGACGACGAAAAGCAGTTTCATATCTGCTAGGTTCCCAAGCAGCATTGGCATAACTATCCTTTTTGCCAGCCTTTAGCTCAATATTTTTTAAGCAATTTTCTGCCTCTCCTACCATATAATCGAGAATGCTTATATTTTTACGAACTGAAGGCTCATCATAATCATCTGGCTCACCTGGATCGATATCGACACTGAATGCCATTGTTACATAACCCTCGCCGACTGAATAATCATCTGCCTTAAAGCGGTCTCGTTGGGTATTGTATATATCTCTAAGTACGTCTGCTCTTTCATCAGAAGATTTATCAAGAACATTTTGCAAAATAGCCTCTTTTTTATTACGATTTTTGACAATATCATCTTCTAAAGTATCTCTGCTAACTTCTTCAGCTGGCATTTTACGTAATTTATGATCAATTGCATTAATTCTTTTACCTGTTTCAAATCTACGTTGTTTAAGGTTATATAATTCTTCCTCAGATAATTCATTGATGCGCTCTTTAATTTCGTCATCTATCTTTTTAAAATTAGCTACTTCTTCTTCTCTTCGTTGTAACCATTCTTCACGAGTTAAACTACGGCGGCCGCGCTTTCTCGAAATAGTTTTGGTATCTTCACCGCTATCATATTTTTCCAGATTCTCACGAGAACGATTTTCTTGTTTTTCAGCTGCTCTATAGTCTACTGCTAGCTCAGCACCTTTAAGCGAACGAGCATCAACATTTATATTTTTCATAATTTCATGAAGACGAGTCGGATTAGCAAACAACCAATCACAGAAATTAGAGTAAGAACCCATATTATATAATTCATCGGGAGATAAATCATATTCACGACATACATGCTTAATTATGGCTGGACGGGTTTTATTAAGATATTGCATGGTTTCTTTAAAATCGCGTATACCATTTTTATAACCACGCTTCATCATAATAAAGTCAAAATATCTAATACCCCACAAAGCTTCATGATGAAGAATGGTCATAGCATGACCCATGCGCGGCTCTACTTTATTTTTTGCAATATAATTTTTAATATAACCTAAAAATTGACCAATATCATTGACACTGAGAGAGCTCAATGCACGTTGCGTCGCACGTTTAATAATCGGCTCATATAGAACAGCAGTCATTGCCTGATTCATCTCAACATATTTTACATATGCGCTGGGATCTTTAAACTCGGCAGAATGCTTCCTCATTATATTCATGAGGTGCTCAACTACATTTTTGTAAACTTCCTTATATCTATTTCCGGCAGTAGCTTCGATATTTTTCATCAATTGCGGATTAAAACCATAAGGAAATTCTTGAGATTTAGTTTTAGGATCAGGAGTTAATATCTCTTTCCAGGTAGGAATAGCGCCGAGAATTCTGGGAATATTAGCACCAAGTTCATCAAACAAAATATAAGTAGAATTTTGGATATCATTTGCTAAAACTTCTGTCGGAGTATCATCCTTATATTTTTTAGCTCTAAACAGTTTTTCTATTTTAGGAATTATCTTATCGGCCTCTTTGCTATTAGATGTTCTATAGTTCCAATCTTCTTCCTTTGCATTAAATGGTTTATCCAAAATATCAAAATCAAAAAGAAGTTTACTAAGAACACGCAGCTGCCAATATTGATAGTCAGAACTTACAGTTGACCCACCTGCTTCACCTGCTGCTCGTATTTCTTCACGAGTAGGTGCACGAAAAATTAACTGATGCTTTCTAAGTTCTGATTTAGATGACTTACCCTTAAACGGCTTTTTACCCTCTTTATATTTTAAATCTTCCGGCACTTCATCAGCATTCATCAAAAATTTTGAATATTTTTTATCGGATGGCGTATTGCTAATAGCAAAACCAGCCTCATTCAAAATCTGATCAATTAATTTTTCTCTACTAATATATAACATATGATAATACTATTTAGAAACCGTTAAACTAAAAAGACTGTGTTTATAAAAATAATTGTTCTGATTTAATTTAATAGTTTCGCTTTTCGAATATTAAAACTGTCAACTGAACTAAAACCTCGAATTATTTTAATCTATAAAAATAAAAAATCCACTGAAGGTTCATTTAAACTCCAATGGATTGTATAGTTTCAGGGCAAGGTGGCAATGAATTTTCCGGACAAGGCGGGAGAGAATTGCCACAAACAACACCTGAAATAATTAATATAGATATAATTGTTTTCATAATTGTTTATATATTTTAGTTCTGTGTTGAATCGTCAGCATTTATATCCTCATATGAGGTATTTCCAAAATATAGTTAAACTTATGAACAATCATTTAACTCATATAAATGCCAACGACAATAGCAATGAAAAGAATCGAACTTTTTCTCGAAGCGTATGAAACTTCTGTTCTACCATTAAACTACATTGCTATAAAATGGTGTTCAATAACCATTTTATATAATAGATTCATTTTAATAACCGACAATAGGTTATATAATTATTTGATGTATGAATCTAAGAAAATTATATTTAAGTTCTGATATAATAATCAGCTATTTTATAACATGCTAAAAAGCTGCTTTAGTTCTGGCGAAGCATCATAATAATTTAAATATATTTCTTCATTTAAACCAGCATCGACAATAACCGCATGCTTTTTACCATTACGTTCAACCATACCCCAGTTGTCCATTGTCAAATAATCCGATGCTTCATTCATATTAATTCCCGAAGAACTAAGATACCAATATAAATCCTCTAAAAGAATCATTAAATCTGATGATAAGGTAGCCGGTGCATTATTAAATTTGCGATATAAATCAATAGCAGCAAACTTTAACATTTTTTTACCGGCAGACATCGCAGCATCTTTTTCCATTTTATTTTTTGCCGATTTTAATACTAAAGTTATAATAAACATTGAAATATCAGCAAATGAAACACCATAAAGATTTTTAAAATCTTTTTCTTTAATTGGTGTTGCAATTTCAGCTTCCATCCAATAAGCCTTCGGGTCTACCTCATATACATTAGCAAAACAACCGGGATAGTTTTTACATTTTTCAATTTCTACCTTATTTTGTTTTTGGCCAAGACGATTCTTCGCAAGTTTAATAACTTTTTCTTTATCAACCCTATAAACAATTCTAGATGAGCCTTCTCCTATAAATTTAAGATGCGAAGCAATATAATCTTTTTTATCTTTAAATTTTCTAAGTTTATTAAGAACGTCAAATGAAAATTTTTTAGGATAAGACATTTCTTTTAATATATCCAGAATAAGCATATAATATATTTAATTTACCAACTTTAAACTATAATTTATTTGACAAGTAAACTTCCATCGTTTTTTATGCATTACCGCGTGAATCTATAAAAATTATACTTGAGTTCTGATATCATACAAAGTATGATAATTATTATCGCGTTTAGTATGCCAAGTATTATATATAGAATCAATATAATTCATCATTTCTTCTAAATCTTTATAATAAAGAACTTTTATTTCTTTACCCTGCTTAATTACAGCCTCGGCTTTAATGTCTACATCTTTACGAGGAAAGTTTTTGATTTCAATATAAGTTTCATTTATTTTGAAATCAGGTAGATAACGCTTAGAAACATTATTTATTTTATAATTAAAATAATCTTTATTACGTTCAATTGGAATATTATGTTCTAGCGAATATATGAGATAAACTAATTCATATGTAGAAGCACAATAGACATCTTTATAATATCCCCATCTACTTCTAACAGAACCAGGACGAAATCCACCATTACGATGATATAAGCCGTTGGCTATATTCTTTTGAGTGGCTAATTTTTGTCCGCACTCTCTAGAACACGTTTTATGTTTTCTGCGAACCTGTTCTTCTGTAAGCATTTTACCGCAAATAGGGCAAGCAACTAATTCTATTTTTAATTGAACCTGTTTATTATCCTTTATTATATAACGACGCCCCTTTAACTTATTACGAACCTTTTCAGAAGTTTCTTTTCGTTTTGCTTTTGTAGAATAAGAACGAGCACATTCTTTACAACAAAAATCGCTTTGAATCCACTTAGACCAGGAGCCATAATATTCTTTTCCACAATTTTTACAAAAACGTTGAACTTTATTATTTTCTTTTTCTTTTAATAATCGTTTTTGTCTGCTCAATTTTACTAATTTTTGAGCCCCTAATTTTAATGATTCCTTTGTTCTTTTAGAAGATGAAAAAGAACTAGCACATTTTTGAGAACAAAATCGTCCTGAGCCCCATTTTTTATCATATTCTTTTTTACAAAATTCGCAAATCATATAATATATTTATTCGATGATTTTCGAATTCGAATCAATTTCTAACGATGCTGACGGGTCCTGCCCCCGTGACCTACGCTGTGACAGAGCGTTATTCTAACTAACTGAACTACAGCACCTTATATGTGAGCGCTCCCGTTCACAGAGCTTCAATCCACAATATTTAAAATATAATTAAACAAAGATTAGGAATGGATGGATTTTAACCACCGCCCTCTCACATATGCTCCGCTGAGATTGTTACTATCTAGAATTGTACCCAGTTGAAGACTTTATTCACAATGGTAGGATTCGAACCCACGAATTAATCTCGGATATCAACCGCCTTGGCCTCGACCGCTTGGTTACATTGTGAACTGATATTTTAAATTTATCTTAGTTCTGTTTATTATTCAGCATCATCTGCATTCCAGGCAATAGCGCAAAGACGCGAACAATTAATATTTTTTATTGCATTTTCGAGATATTTCTGAACATATGACCCGAATTCATTATAATCTACAGAAGCTGACATATCATCCCACTGTGAACAAATATCAATAACAAATTGCTTTAAATTATAACTGATTTCATTTTTAAGTTCTTTCTTTTCTGCAAGAGACATCTCGAAATAATCATTATCATTCATATTATCCATCATAACTGAATTTTATTTATATTCTGTTTAATAATGGAGACATAAAAAAGCCCTCAGTCCGATTCGAACGGACGACCGCCTCATTACAAGTGAGGTGCTCTACCACTGAGCTATAAGGGCAGGACTGCGAACGAATCCGCACGAGTTCTACGACCTTCCGTGCACATAGGTTCGGCTCGAATGTTCGGTTGATTAGACCTTCCGTAGAAAGACGCCGGCGACATTCTGAACGCCGTGAGGTTCCGCGTATCAATCCCGCGGAGGCAGTTTCTAGGGCTTCACCTCCATTTACTTATGTGCCCCGAGCAAAAGTTTTATGTTCTCTTGCACAACAGCCAGCTCTATGCCATCCCTGACACTACACATGCACTTACAACCGACTTGGCTAGTACTTGTAAGCTGTAAAAGTTAATCAAGCTCTTGCATGTATTCTTGTGTGGCTGATAAGGCCTTCTTGTCAAGCACCACAACCAGTGCTTTAGCTCTCCATACCTACTTGTCTCGGCACAGTCTGCTTCCATCTATTCTTTTATACGAGAGCTCTGGTATTCTCTCGCCCGGTGTGGGAGCGTTTGGTATGATACGGAAACCGGAGTCGAATCGTATCATGAGCCGTTATCAAGTGGCTACTCCCTCTCGTGTCATTACACCACGAGCAACTGGTCCCAAGGTCATTGCTGACTCCCTAATGCGCACCTCTTCCAGGACTCCCAAAAGGTTCTGCGGGGCGGACCATCGTAAAAGATTGAGTTAATTTACATAACTCATTGATATTATTGCAGTTGGGACGAGACGATCGTCTTAAGGCCAAGCTTATGAGACTTGGTGAGCTCCCCTGCTCTTAAAACCTCCACTGCGATTTAAGTAATTATAAAATTATAAAATTATTTTGCGATAAAATCTCATAATTCATCTGAGGATAATGTAATTCCATATGACAATTGTGGCAAAGTAATTCGCACTTATCAACTTCTTTAAGCAAATCTTCTATACTTTTTGAAGCCGTATATCTAGTTGATAAATTGTATTCTTTTTCTTTTATATTTTTATGGTGAAAAGTTAATGCAGCAAAGTTCTTATTATATCCACAACGTTGGCAACACCCTCCAGCATAATCTACAAGCATCTTTTTTCTATCTAATCCACGTTGAGTTTGGAAATGACACTTTTTCTTTTTACCTTCGGGTGTTAATTTCCCAAAGTGTTTAGCTTTACACTTTTTTGAACAAAATTGTTGTTGCGTTCCAGATAATTCTTTTCCACAAACTTTACATTTATCTAAGTATGCCGCTCGTTGACGAGTTGATATACCAAACTTTTTAAGGTATCTATGAACTGAAGTAGTTCCGCAACCTTTTAATTTAGCAATATCTCCCATACTCATATTTTGCTCAATATAGGATTCCAACTCTTCTTTAGAAAATAGATTCATCATATAATCTATTTATGGAAGAATGGTATTACTACACCAACTTTTTCACCACTTTTCCTCGCCCTCCTGGGATCGAACCAGGGACATCGTGATTACAACTGATTAACTATCAATTAGTTATATCAATCGGACGTGCTCTTCACCATATTAAAATTATTTTTAACTTAGGTGCACCGTGTAAGGTCTCTACACATAGAAGCATTTGCTTCCTTGCTCGGGATTCTCGCAAAATTAACGGCCTCTGCGCAGTCCCCGAATTAGCGGTGTTTTCATTACCAAGTTTCCTTGATACGCTGCATATGCCGTGATACTCATAAAGTATTGAATATCAATATGTTATTACAGTCACGCGTTCTGCCGCTGAACTA
>JAEIGA010011578.1_pt1 | contig 13392 bp, 13 predicted proteins | sample 9270691 | NCBI WGS metagenome assembly JAEIGA01 (sample SAMN17057246, study PRJNA624740) | gut metagenome | biome: biome; isolation source: fecal sample | host: Bos grunniens | place: China: Xizang | collected 2019
AACCTTCTGGCGCATTACTCATCAGTTTGCTCTTGTCAACCCCATCCCACTCGCTGACGTTTCCTGCCCGTCGGCATCCTTTCGTCGGATCGAGCATCACGATTTCCTCCGTCAACCATTCGATGAAGTCATAGTCTATCACGTCGCGCCATGTCGTCGTGTCTCCTTTTGTTACGCGGTGGCTGCTCATCTTTTCGAGTGATGCCATTGCAAGTGTCAACAGTATATGTCGGTTGATGTGCATGAAATAGCCCCGAATGTCGAGTTTCAGGGCATAGCACGGTCGCGTCCAGTTGTGACTCTCGCGCCGTATGTGCTGCGTCATGCGCTCTATGCCGTAGTGGGTGCCACGGCCAGGTATGCACGAATAGGTGTCTTGTATGAAGGTGCGCTCAAAGAGTTCGTGGGTGTAGTTGTAATACAGGTGATGCACCACGCGGTCGCGGAACTGTGCTGCAAAGACCTCCCGCTTCTTCGGACGCTGGATGATGAAACACGTCGAGGGTTCTGGCTGGTAGGTTCGCGTCCATAGTGCATCGCACAGTCCTTCGATATTCTCTTTCAGGTTGCGCTCGAAGTGCTTCACGTATGGTTTGTCCGCTTTATGTCGCTTGGCGCAGAGGAATGCCGCATAGAGGTCGATCAGCAGCGCGTCGCGTGTCAGATGGTAAGCCATTGAGTCCTGTCTGTGTCTGTCAATATGTGAAACTGCTGAAAGGTAAGTGCTGAACAGGCCGCACCGTCAAGCCGTTGCGCCGATTGTTGTTGTTCTGAGGATTAACTGAAGAACTATTGAAGTTCAGGTTGTAGGCGTTCGTACTACTGTTGAACGATGCAGACCAGTAGTTGCCGTTCGACCCGCGATTGTTGAGCGACGTACCATTGTAGTTGCCAGACGCGGGGAAGAAAACCCTCGTTTTGGTCAGTTGCCACCTACTACGACCGTAAGAAAGAATCCATTTATGGAAGCCATCATTGGTCTTTACTTTTTCCCGCCAGAAGGCAGGACGGACAACCTATGAATTTGCCTTCTGAACAGTCCGCATTTGTTTGTCCTTGTCAGCGAGAGGTCTGCTATGTCATAACAATGAAATGATCTGTCGTTTTAGCTCTCGAATAAACTCTACACTCTCCATCGGTGTCCTGTCCTCTAAGGGCCATGAAAGTATCTGTGAGAAAAGACCGCCCTTTGTGGTAGCCATCTGTGCATTGCTCGGTGCGCCTTTGCCTGCCTTTGGCTTCTGTTCTTTGACGGGACATTCCTCGCGCCACTGCTCGAAGCCATGGCGTATCTCGTCGTATGTCAGCGCGTCGGCACCATCAGAAAGAGCCACCTCGATGATTACGTCACCGCCACCGTCCTCGACGGGTGTCATGCTGATGTATTCTGGAATGTACTTGCCGATGGAGTCGAGTGGGAATCCTGTGATGACATATTCGGAGTCCTTCGTCGGATAGCGCATGGCCGACAGCATCTTTGCGTCACCACGCTGTTTCTGGAACTCCTCGGTACAAGCCACCGTCTTGATGAGCCATGCACTCCACTCGTAAGCGTGGAAGAACTTGCCGTCGTGATTGAGATAAATCTTATTCCACGAAGCGGGGTCTTCCCTGAGTTTTTCGTATTCTAATGCTAAACTGAGTTTCATTTTTATATTTTATATTTAGAGGTTTCGCCTCACCCTCTCATGCCACGGCTCGCTTGTGGCGAGCCTGTATGTGGCATGAGTGCGTGAGTCGGATAAGGCAAATTACTGAACAGGCCGCACCGTCAAGCCGTAGCGCCGATGGTTGTTGTTCTGAGGATTAACTGAAGAACTATTGAAGTACAGGTAGTAGGCGCGCGTACTACTGTAGAACGATGCAGACCAGTAGTAGCCGTTCGACCCGCGACCGTAGAGCGACGTACCATTGTAGAGGCCAGACGCGGGGAAGAAAACGTAGACAGAGTGGTCACTCTTCTTCATGAACTTAAGACCTGCCACGCCCGTACCGTTGTAGTCAGCCACCCACTCGGAGTCGGTATTGTCATACAGCTCCTGGAGGTCCTCTTTCGTAGGCAGATGCCACGGCGTGCCGAGCGTAGCCAGAGCGATGTCGTGTGCGGCATCGTTGCTGGGGATGTTGGCAGCAACCTGCTTACCGGGCGTGCTGTCGTAGTTCGTGCTGCTGAAGTCATAGCCCTCGCCCTCGTTGTGGCCTATGATGTTACCCCACGAGACGTAGGTTCCCCAGTCGGTTTCCTCTCCGATAGCGTAGTTACCCTGCGAGTCCTTCACCAAGTTACCAACGGCCCATTTCTTGCCGCTGGGCAGTCCGAGGTCAACGAAACCTGCCTGCTCCTCGTAGGTCATGGTGACGGTATGAGCCGCGTCGGTGGTGCTGGCGGCAGTGCCTGTGGCGGCATCTGGAGCCTTGTAGCCTTCCACGTCGTCACTGACGGCCACCGAGTAGCCATGTCCTGAAGGTATCTTATACTGACGGGTGGCGAACGGACTGACGGTAGCCGAGGCGGTGGTGTCGGTCACGGTGATGGTCACGTTCGACAGGTCGGCCAATCCCGTGTCGCTGGCCAGTGCCACGGTCAGTATCTCCGTGGTGTAGGCGGCGGTGTAGGCATTGCCGCTGTTGGTGACGGTCTTCGTGTAACCCGTCGCATCGGGGAACGTGATGGTCGGTGTGACACCCGTCGGGACGTTCACGGTGTCGCCAGAATCCAGCGTATCGCTCTCCGAATGGCCGTCGTAGGTCCATGCAACCGTGGCCTGGAGTGCCGCAATCACGGCATCGCCAGTCTGGTTGCTCGTCATGTTCACCGTGAACACCGTTGCCGAGTAAGCCACCGTGATTGTGGCAGCGTGAGCGGTCACCGTTCCTATGGTCACAGTGCGGCTGTAGCCCTTAACATATGCAGAAGCCACCGTTGGCGTTGTGCCGGCAGGAACCTTCACGGAGTTACCTGAAGAGATGGTCTTCGATACCGTCTGACCGCCCTGCGTGTACTCGATGGTCTCTTGGCGCGACTGGCCCGTGACGGTCAGCGTATAGATGTCTGTCTCGTACTCGGCAGTCTTCGTCTCAACACCACTGCCCTTCGTGTCGCTGATGTCAGCCGGTGTGGCATAGCCCTCCACCGTTCCGAAGCTGATGACGTAAGTGTCGCCAGCGTCAAGGTTGGCTTGGAACACCTTCTTGTGGTTCGTAGTATCAACGGTGCCCTGCATAGCGGTGGCAGAACCGCCATTGATGGCGATGGTAGCCGTCACCAGAGCCAAATCGGTGTTGTCGTTGTCACTCATCGTCACCTCCACATTCAGCACACCATAGACGTAGCTGGCCTTCGTTGCGGTCATCGATGCACCCGTAGCCGTCGCGCTGTAGGTGGTTGGTGTCGAGTAGTTAGCCACGGCATCGTATTCGATAGTGAACGCCGTACCCGTCGGCACCTTGGCTGTGGTCGAGTTGTCGATGGCTTGGTCTGTACCGCCCTGATACTTCACCACGGCACCGGCTCCTGTCGGTGCGGCACCCTCAGTACCATTCACTACACCCACCATGTTCACCGAGATGATGGTTGTCTCGTAGGCAGCAGTGATGATGCGCGAAGATGTCACCACGCTGACGGTCTTGGCGTAGTTCGTCACGTCGTCGGCTGTGGCGGTTGGTGTCAGTCCTGCGGGAACTTTCACAGTTCCGTTATTGCTAACCTCTTTAGCGGTGGTCAGTCCTGTGTAGCTTACGCTCACCTTCTTCGAGGTGATGGCTGTGTCGCCCGTCTGGTTCGAGGTGACATAGACGGTGTAGATGTCGGTCTGATAGGTAGCCGTCTTGGTTTCCACACCACCGCCGAACGTGCCGGTGATGGGGGCAGGAGTCAGATAGCCGTCCTCTACAAGCGAGTTGAAGGTGATTTCGTACTCGTCGCCCACGTTCATGTTGACCGTGAACACACCGCTGCTGCCAGTCATGGCCTGTGCGCTACCGCCGTTGATGCTGATCTCAGGTGCGACATTGGCCAAAGCCGTTGCATCGCTGTCGCTCATCGAGACGGTCAGCTGCAAGGCACCATAGATGTAGGTGGCCTTCGGAGCGGTCATCGATGCACCCGTAGCCGTCGCGCTGTAGGTTGCAGGTGTGGCGTAGCCGCTGACGGCAGCGTAGGTCACAGTGAAGGCCGTACCTGTCGGAACCTTCGCCGTCTGGGTGTTGTCGGTCAACACCTGGTCGGCACCGCCCTGATAGCTCACGGTAGCCTGTGCACCTTGTGGGGCAGCACCCTCCACGCCACCGTTCTCGCCAACCATGTTGACGCTGACGATGGTAGTCTGATAACCAGCGGTGATGATGCGCGAAGCAGCCAGCACCGTCACCTCCTTCGAATAGCCCGTCACGTCGGGAGCGGTGGCTGTCGGTGTCAGTCCTGTCGGAACCTTCACCGTTCCGTTATTTCCAACTTCCTTGGGTGTGCTCAGTCCTGTATAACTGACGCTCACTTTCTTAGAGGCAATCGTCGCGTCTGGGTTCTGGTTCGAGGTGATATAGACGGTGAAGATGGTGGTGTCGTAAGATGCGCTGACAGTCTTCTGACCGGTAGGCATGATGAATGTCTGGTCGGCTGGTGTGGCATAACCCTCTACGTCGGTGAAGTGTACCACCACATTGCTCAGCGGCGCAACAGGAACGGGAGCACCCGTGTATGCAATAGGTGTGCCGCCATTGATAGCTACGGTAGCACCGGCAAGGGCCAATGCTGAAGCATCGCTGTCGCTCATCGAGAGATTGATGACTACCACGCCTTGCACGTACTCAGCCTTCGTTGCCGTCATCGAGTTGCCTGTGGCCGTTCCGTTGTAACCCGTCGGTGTGCCGTAGTTGCTGACGGCAGCATAGGTGACGGTGAAAGCCGTGCCCGTCGGCACCTTCGCAAACTGTCCGTTGGCGATGGTCTGATCTGTGCCGCCCGTGTAGCTTACCGTACCGGCAGCACCCGTCGGGGCTGATGTCTCCACGCCTGCCACGTTACTAACCATGTTCAGCGTGACGAGCGTCGTACTGTAGGCAACGGTGGCAATATAGCTGGCACCCTCAGCCGTCGAAGCGGCGGTCACGGTCTTGGCATAGTTGGTGATGTCGGGCGAGGTGATGGTCAGCGCGTCACCCGTCGGCACCTTCACGCTCTGTCCGGCAACGACCTCAGTGCCGTTGATCTCAAACGTCAGACCCGTCAGCACGGGGTCGATAATCTGTTGCGTGCTCTGGTTCGATGTGGCGTTGATGCTGACCAAGGTCGTGTCATACTGGACGCTGATGGTCTTGTTAGTCGAGCTGACAGTGATGGTCTTGCGATAGCCGCTGATGGTGGTAGCCGTCGCCGTTGGCACGGTGCCAGTTGGAATCTTCACGGTGTCGCCGTCGTGCAGCGTCTTGTCCTCCACGCCGTCGTTGACGACAACGGTTGCGTTCTCGATGTCGGTCTTGTCGCTCTGGTTAGAGTCGATGCTGACGGTATAGACATCGGTCGAATACTGAACGGTTGGTTTCACAATGGTAGTGCCTTCGGCGGTGAAGGTGGCAATGCTTGGCGTGCGGTAGCCTTCCACGTCTGGGAACACCACCACGACACTTGTGCCAGTAGCCACCTTGATGGTGTCGCCGCTACTGACGGTGCGACCGTCAACGGTAGCCTGCACTGCATCAATCACAGGATCGGTTCCAAGGTTCGACTCCCAGCTGACAGTCACCAACGTAGTCTGATAGGTCAGCGTAGGTGTCAGCGTGGCGGTGCTGGCGGTGCCCGTGTAGTCGGCAGGGGTCACGTAGTTGGTGATGGCATCACACGTCACGGTGATGCTCTGACCCATAGCCACCTTCAGCGTGTCGCCATAGTTGACGGCCACACCATTGATAGTACCCGTAGCACCAAGAATGGTTGTGTCGCCTGCGCCCTGGTTGGAGGTCGGCTGGAACTTCACCACGCACGTCTCGTAGTTGAAGTTGACGGTGCGCTCGCCAGCCACTTCGGACTCAAACGACTGAGTTGTGGATGCCAGATAATAGCCTGCTTTTGTGCCTACTGTCACGACAACCTGCTTCAGTGGTGCGATCCTACAGAACAGAGGATCACCAGCCCATGTAGTGTCAAGGATGGTTTCACCATCTGCCTCCACCAATACAGACGTTCCATTTAACGATGTATCGCCTGAACCTTGGTTTGAGTTCAAGTTAATCCATAGTTTCTGACGGATTTCTGCCTGTCCTCCTGCTGGTGCCCATGTTGCTTCACTATTAGCGATATGCTGGAGAATATATACAACGTAGCCACTTTCGCTATCTTGATCAGGTACTATACGCTTATCGCCGACGATGTGGTTGGCGGTCTCGCCCAATGCGTTGGTATAGGTCAGCGTATTGGTGCCTGGGGCGTTCTGTGCCTCGATGGTCACGTTGCGCTCGTTGACCTGAGTCTGCAAGCGTGTGGTCTTGGCATCGACTTCCTGCTTGGTGTAGTAGTTCGACAGGTCAACGCTCGTGGTGTTCACCTGCTTCCAATAATATACAGGGCTGTGCTCTGCGTCGTAGATAGTCACATACCAATCGCTGGCATTCTGTCCCTGCTGTGCTGACGGCACAAGATAAATCTTACCCATTGTGTCGGCACTGGCTGTCGGGAGCGTCTGAACATCGACAAACTGAACGCCGGCAGCGGCGAGGATGGCGTTGGCAATACCCTCGGAGGTGACGGGGTTCGTGCTTCCCTGTGTCGGTGTGGTGTCAAACGTCAGCGTGTTCTGCTTGGCAGCGAACATCTGAGTCAGTTCGGTGCTGGTTGGCAGGTCGGCCAACTTCTGAACCAACAGTGCGGTGATGCCGCTGTTGATGGCTGTCCATTGAGCCTGCGTGAAGTTGTTGCTCGATATAGAGTAGTCAGCAGTCCAAGCCGTACCGTTATAGGTGTAATGGGTGAGGACGGTGTTGCCGTCGGTATCGGTTGATGTGACGAAGGCATAGTCGTTGACGGTCATACCCGTCACGTCCTCCAACTGCTCGACGCTGGCATAGATACCCACGAAGTCGGGAGCCGCACCAGCCACCTTATCGTCCACATACGACTTGTCAGTCAGTTTATTCTGAGCCGATGCGGTGGCGGGGAACAGGCTGTTGATGGCCTGGAAGATATTGAACAGCGCACCACTGACAACGGGGTTCGTAGAATACTGAGTCGGCTGCTGGTCGAAGGTCAGCGTGTCTTGCTTTAAATCGAGAGCGGCCTTTACACCACCACTCTCCACAGGGTTGTGAGAGTTCTGTGTCGGCGTGGTGTCGAACGTCAGCGCATCCTGCTTGGTGCCGATGAGTTGCATCAATGCCTGATAGGTTGGCAGGTCGGTCAACTTCTGAACCAACAAAGCGGTGATGCCTGACTGGATAGCGGCCCACTGTGCGGCGGTGAAGCTGGAGTTGTTCAGATTGTACTCGAACACCCATCCCGTGCCTTCCACATACTTGTAGCGGCTGTACACGGTGTTGCCCTCTGCGTCCTTGCTGACGACGTAGCCGTAGTCGTTGGCGTTGGCCGTCACCTGCTGAAGTTCGGCAAGTGAGTTAAACGTACCCTTGAAGTCGGCGGTTGCTGTCTGGATGGAACTGTTGACAAACGCTTTGTCGGCCAACTGGTTGTTGGCTGATGCCTCGGCAGGAATAACGGTCTCGATAGCGTCAATATCGTCGGCATTCTTTTTCTCGGCAATCTTGGCACGGTTCTCCTCAGTAGTAATCTTCTGTTGAAGGGTGGTGTCGCCATTGATGCGCGACTGTGCCTCTGCGTCGATATTGCCCTGTAGCGTCTGCTCGGCAGCACGGGCACGTGTCTCTTCCGCGTCGATATTGCCTTGCAAGGTCTGCTCGGCGGCTTCTGCACGGGTCACCTCTGCGGTAATGTTGCCGGCATTCTCCTGCTCCGCGCCCTTGGCACGGGTTTCTTCGGCATCCACGTCGGCGATGCGTGCCTGTTCTTCGCTGTTGATATTGGTCTGCAACTGTTGCTCGGCGGCTTCGGCACGCTCGCGCTCAGCGGTCACGGCAGCGGTACTGCCCTGTCCCATAGCGTCGATGTTCTCTTGCAACTGTTGCTCAGCGGCCTTGGCGCGTGCTTCCTCTGCATCTACATCAGCGATGCGGGCCTGCTCCTCGGCATTGATGTTCTGCTGGAGTGCGGCGTCTGCATCCTGTCGTGCTTGTGCTTCAGCATCGATGTTACCTTGCAACTGCTGTTCGGCAGCTTCCGCACGCTGTTGCTCGTTGGCAATAGCCTGCTCATTCGGTGTCACTTGGTCAAGCAAGTCTTGCACCTGCTTGCCGGTCTGGGTCAATCTGTAGGTCGTTTCCATATTATTCGTTGTTTAATAATGATTTCAGAACTAAGATGTATTCGGTGTCCTTGGTGATGAAGCGGTCACCCTCAGTGCTGGCGAGATACTGATAGTTAGAAGCCACACCGCTCTCGTCGCTACGTTCGTAGGTGACCTTATGCTCACACTCCGATGGAGCCGGTACGCATGCAAACCTTGGCAGCGGGTCAGTGCATACAAAGCACAACAACTGCTCGTCAACCTCTGTACGCAATCCGTCAGGACAGTCAATGTCAGGAACCCAGTAAGTACAGCGGGCCGTCACTCGACCAACCATGTCGTCGGTCTCAAAAATGAAATAATAATAGCCGTCTATGGTGAAGGTCATATCACTCTTCTTGATGAGTTTCGATTTTCCCATCAATCCATACAACAGCTCAACCTGGAAGTCGTCTGACTCCATCGAAAAGCGGTCGTGGTCAATACGCATCGCGTACTTCGCCTCGTCGCCCTGCATTAGAATATTCGTGCAATCCATATTACTATATAGTTTTTCTTTTCGGGCGAAACGTGGGTGTGGGTTTACTTCGTTCGTTCTTTTCTCGCAACTTCAGTTGTGAAAAAAAAAATGGGGCAACCGCTGTTGCCCCTACACATAATTTAAAACCAAAAATCTAAAACCTATGAATAACTCACATTTCTAAAACAAACGGACATATCCTCACGGACCAATTCTTTAATTCACATTAAAAACATTACTTATTAACATTCATTTCTTCAACAGGTCGTCGATGACCTGACGGCGGTTCCTGCCGTCGGCTCGATAGCTGACATGCACCCAATAGGAGCCCTTTGCGTTATGCTCCCAGATGAGTTGGTCGAAGTCGCAATGCGCCTTGATCCATTCAAACCACCGCTTGCCCTTTTTCAGGTCACCGTCTATACAGAGGTCAGCGGCCTGACCGCGTGTGTGCTGGCTGTTGCCTACACCGCCCACGGCTTTGTTCAGCTTTGTGCAACGGTAGCCAGAACCAATCTTGATGGGCTCACCCATCGCGTCGCGTAGTGGTTGCAATACCTGATGCACCAAAGCGCACATCGCACACACCTCGCCAACACCTGGGGCGTTGATGATGCCCAGTTTCTTGGCGGTTGCCGAGTCGCGCAACTCTTCCAGCGTGAAGTTCTTACTTATCTGTGTTGCCATCTTCTTCGTCGTCCTTTATAGTTGTTTCAATTTTCTGAAGGTCGTCTTCAAGAATACTATTATCGACATCAAAGTGCCTCGCCGTCTTGTCGATTAAGACCTTGGCCAGCAACTTCCATACACGGGCATGCTTGTCGCCTGGCAGTCGGCATGATGCTTTGTTTTCGGCTATCGACAGCAGCTGTTCTGCACATACCACGCCGGCTGCCATGTACGACACGGGTACGTCGATATGCACGAACACCCACCTTTCGACGCAGTACGCCAGCAGAATGATGACGAAACGCTCTATCAGCGTCGGGATGACCTGACGAAACTTGTATGACATGAATTTCGCCTTATCGCGCTTCTGTTTTGGGTACATGATATGCACCCGCTTGTCTAACTCGTAGGCACTCCACGCATCATACAGCACGAAGAGCGTGGCGATGATGATCAGGGGGAATGCTGGCTCGAATCTGCCTACCACCCAACCAACGATGCCTCCTATGGCGAGGCTTAACCATTCAAAGATTTTCTCCATTTCTTCGGATATTTACAACTTTATATATCCGAAGAAATAGCGTCGAGGGTTTACTATAAAAAATAAAAAAATGGGGCAACCGCTGTTGCCCCTGATAATGATTGAATATCATTTTGTTTTCAGTAGAGTGCGCCTCACGGCGTTAAAAATTCAATAGTATATAAATAACTAAAGCAAGTATTATTATTCCCACGAAGGCAGCACCCTGAAGGCAGCCGACCTTCGTCATTTCGTCCTCAGTCATACCCTTATAAGGGTTGTACCCAGTCCTGCGCCATACGGCATTCGGGTCACTATAGTTATTTAACGGCATGGCAGGAATCGTCTAAGTTTTATTGCAACAAATACTATAATACCCATCAGAGTCAACGTGCCGATGGTCATCAGCACCACCTGCCACGTCGATAGCTTCTTTTCCACATATTCCGTAACCGGATAGGGCACGGGGATGCTGTCTGTCTTCGACTGGTATAGCGTGTCGTGCACCATCTTCGACACGTATTTCGTATGCCAATACTCAATCTTAATGATGCTGTCGCGCTTCTCAACTACGGTACTATCTTTTACATGAATGCTGTCATGCAGCACCTTGCTGATGTAGGCCGTATCTGTCCGCACACGCTCCACGGTCACGTATTCCGTCTTGGTACACGAGCAGAATGCGAACAACAGCAGGGCCAACGCCATACAAATCAGTCCCGTCTCAAACTTTATGAAGTCCTTGTTTCCCATAATCGTTTGCTGTTATACCTACCCTACAAACCCAGTCATAGGTTTACCCTTGTGCGGTTATCGGAGCTTTAGCTCTGATATTCCCCATTGCCTCGCCTTCATCCGTTCCAACCGTGCACCGCGCGACTGCTGCCAGTCGTCGCCCACCATCGTAAAGAGATCACAACGTTTCAGCAGCCGCAGGTCGTACCACAACGTGAAGCGATAACCCAGCAACCTATACAACCACGGCATATTTGCTATTAACGTCTCGGCAGGGTTCACCACCTTCACGTTCTTGTGCTTTTCCTCCAGTTCGTATTGAGCCATACTGAACCGATGCCACCAGACGAACTCCGGCAGCCCGCTCATGCGTCCTGACAGATACACCCGTGCGTTCATTCCGTATCTCGCTATATGCTCGTCGCAAGCCTTATCAAACTCGCGACGCGCCTCTATCAATCGTTCCTTCATACGTTGTCAATATGTATTTTCTCAACTATCTCACGAATCAGCTGCACCGATGTTTCTATCTTTTCTATGCGCTTCTTCTTTTCCTGTAGCTGACTGCCGATGATGTTCACCTGCGTAAGCAGTTCGCCCGCATGGTTCTTCTTCATCTGCTCCATCAGTTTTGCTTTCTCTTCAGTCAGTTTGTCAACTCGCGCTTGCAGCCCCAGCACCCGGTTGTGCAACTCTTCGATGATGGCCGAGTCGTCAGCGTCGCCACCCTTGCGCGTGGTGTGCGTCACGATACGATTGCACGGCAACCACTCTGGCGGTGCATTCTTTACATAGATACGCACGCTTCTGGTCGAGAAGCATACGTTCATTACTGTTGTCTCGATCCCCGTGTCGGTGGTCACATTGTCGAACCGCCGCCACACCTGCTGGTCAAATTCCTGTTCTGTCATACTTTAAGAAATAATGAAGGGCAGAGCCTGCGCCCTGCCCGTCGTGATTAATTGTTCACTTGCACCTCGTCATTAGTGTAGAAGTGCATCTCCGTTACCTCTTGGTGCTTTTCGCGGAACTCGTAGAACGCCTTGGCAGCGTCACGCATCAGGTCGGTGGCGTGGTCCGTCATCTTTTCGTCATCACCCACAACAGCATTGTAGTGAATCTCGCCATCCTCGATGCGGAACTTCACGCAGCGGCGGCTCTCGTTCTCGCGGTCGTCGCCATAGCAGTCTGGCGATTCGTCAACGATGTCACGCTCCTCGTCTTCGGCAGCATACAGGCGGTCTTTCCATTCATTCATGTTGCCGGGTCTGCCGTAGCTTGTGTCGAACCCGTGAATGCGGTCATACTCGCGGCTGTCCCACATCAGTATGAGCCGTTCTACCTGTTCCAGCCCTACGTGGTGGCGGTTGTACCAATCGTAAGCCTCGCGGCTGAATGGTCTGACAAGAATTGCCGCCACATAGATGTCGAGCGTCTTGCGCCTTGGGTCCACGTATCGAACAATAAGCGCGTCCCACATACCCCAGTCTGGATTGCCGTAGAACCATTCGGCCTTGTTTTCCGTGGCACACCAATGCTCTGCGTTTTCCGCATACTCGTCAATCACCGTCAGCATGTTGTACGCTGGCAACTGCTGTATTGTGCGTGGTTTCCATACTCGCACGGTCAGTCCGTGCATGTCTAACTCATGAACCTTCTGGTAATGTCCCAGAATGATGTCCTTCATCTTGATTGTCTTTTTTGTCATAAAGCGTAATCTCAATGCTTGGTTTGTGCCACACATCCGAGCCGGTGGCACTTTAGCTCTGTAGTGCCCTGCGATTCTTCGCAGGGGTTTACTTAACGGCTATTTTTTGTCAAAGTGCCTTGCTATAAGCCACATTGTCAAAATTAACACCACAAGCCAGATGTACCAATATTCCCAAGTGATGTCCCATCCCCAAGCCCATAGCTTGATAAGCGGGTTGTTTGTTTCGATTGTTGTCATAGCTCCTTTTGTTGTTTAATACCACCAACCTGACGGCTCAACGTCTTTGATTTTGCCGTCCTTGATAAAATAGAGGTTAGCGGTCGCATTATGCAACCGCACCCACCTCCACATGTCGCTCCTGCTGAGCGTCTTGTTAGCCTCGTCTTTCGACATTGCTTTCAACTCTTCGTCAGTCATAGTTCCTTATTATTTATCAGTGATTGATATTTGTCTGAATCGTACAATTCCCATTCATCTTCTTTTTCATACAATATCCGTACAGAGTCAAGATGTTCTTTAACCCTGTAACCATTCTCACCATAGCCAGATATTTCCCAAACGGTGTGCGTACCAGTCGGCATGTGCATGACTTGATCGCCAATCTTAAATTTATGGTTCTCTTTCATAGTTCCTTATTATTTTATTAAAATCGTCGGGGCGACTGGTAGCTGTCTGCCTTACCCACACCGTCATGCGGAGGTTCAAGCCCTGTCCCAGCCGTCCCGACTTGCCGCCACGTTAGCGGCCATTATGTTTAATGCTGACTCCCCTCATACCTCTCATACAAGTCCAACGCCATGATGAGGGCCTGCACGGGGTCCACCTTGCACGAGTCGCTCTGGCTGCGCTTCACGGGGCGTTTGTTCTCGCGCCCGTCTATCTCCAGCAC
>JAEIGA010011579.1_pt1 | contig 13391 bp, 13 predicted proteins | sample 9270691 | NCBI WGS metagenome assembly JAEIGA01 (sample SAMN17057246, study PRJNA624740) | gut metagenome | biome: biome; isolation source: fecal sample | host: Bos grunniens | place: China: Xizang | collected 2019
CAATCCATTGATCACCGCTCAGCTTGCAACAGGAAGAATAAGGAATTATCAGCTTGTTGTTGGAGGATTGATGCTGCTCAATATACCGGTTTCATATGTGTTCCTAAGGAATGGAGCTGCAGCGGAAGTCACTGTTGTTGTGGCGATTGCAATATCGCTTGTCTGTCTTGGGGCACGTCTTGTCATGCTTAGAAGGATGATCGGTCTCTCGATAAGAAAGTTTTTCGTAGATGTTCTCCTGAAGATTATACTGGTCGTGGTGACATCTTTGATTCTGCCGTTGGCGCTCTATAAGATGATACCTGACGGTTTTGTCGGCTTTATTGTCAGTGCGGCTGTCTGTGTGACTGTTTCGGGCTTGACTGTTCTTTTCATCGGACTTGATTGGAATGAAAGAAGGGAACTTTTATTCATGATAAGAAAAGGAGGGGAGAGATGATAGTGATCAATGATAAATCGCATTGTACCGGCTGTACGGCCTGTGTGTCAGCTTGTCCTGTGCAGTGCATCGTCATGCGTCGTGACAGGGAGGAAGGTTTTGATTATCCTGTAGCTAATCCTGATATGTGCATCAGATGCGGAAAATGTGACTCTGTCTGTCCTGTGCAGAATCCTATTGAAGAATCGAAGCCGTACGAGGCATATGCGGCAAGATGTGCCGACGATCTGATGAAGAGTTCATCAGGAGGCGTATTTCCTAAGATTGCAGCTGGCGTGATTTCACAAGGCGGAAAAGTCTATGGAGCGGCATTCGACGAGGATTTCAATGTGGTTCACAAAGACGCGGAAAGAATAGAAGAAATCGAGGCGTTCAGAGGCTCCAAATATGTTCAGAGCGAACTCTATTCGACTTTTGAAGACATAAAGTATGATCTGGAGGATGGCAGAATGGTGCTTTTCAGCGGTACGCCTTGTCAGGTTGCAGGTCTGAGAAAATATATCGGCAAAGATGATCCTATGCTTCTGACGGTGGACTGCGCTTGTCATGGAGTTCCCGGTCCCGGATTGTGGGAGATGTATCTGAAGTCATTGTCGGATCGCTATGGTGTCATCGGGCATATTGCGTTTCGTGATAAAGGCAGAGGATGGTGCCATTATGATTTCAATGTCAATCACAAGGTGGTTCCATATATGAAGGACCCCTATATGGCCTTGTTCGCACAGAATATGACAATTCGTCCTTCATGCTATCGTTGTCCTGTGCGTAACGGAAGAAGCGGCAGCGACCTGACTCTTGCGGATCTGTGGAATGTCGCGGAAGTAGTACCAGAAATGAATGACGACAGGGGAGTGTCTTTGGTCTGTGTAAATTCTGACAAGGGAAGAGATGCATTCGAGTCTGTCAGGAACTGTCTGGATGTGAAGCCTGTCAAGTATGAGTATGCGATAAGGAATAACGGAGGTTTTGCAGATTATGTGCTGATGCCTGAAAGAAGAACGGAATTCTTTACCGGAATTCATGCTGCCAAGGATCTGCATGCTTATATGTCTGGTTTTGTTGTGCGTAAGTCTCTGCCTGTCCGTGCATACAAGACTGCACGCAGACTATTAGTCAAACTTAAAAGAATGATTCTGAAATGAGACTCGCGATAATATCCTTGCCGCTTCATGTCAACTATGGCGGAATCCTTCAGTCGTATGCCCTCAAGAAAGAACTGGAGAGTATGGGACATGAAGTTGTTGTCATTGACAGGAAGGTTAAGATGCCGTTCCCTGAGTGGTGGAAGGCTCCTTTAATATATATGAACAGGGCCTTGAAGAGTCTCAAGGGGGGATCAGATGCGCCTGAGGTGTTCCGTGAATATCGTTGCAGGAAGGAGTATCCTGTTCTCAGCAGAGAACTGAAGCCTTTTGTGGATGCGGAGATAGCACCTTTGATGATTGACTCTTATAAGGATATAAAGAAAGGAGATTTCGACGGTTTCATAGTTGGAAGCGACCAGGTATGGAGACCTCGTTATTTCGGAAAAATAGAGGATGCCTTTCTTGAGTTTACCCGTGGATGGGACGTGAAACGTATCTCATATGCGGCTTCATTCGGCTCAGACAGTCTGGAGTTCGATTCGGAGACCTTGAGGATATGTGCTGGCCTACTGGATTGTTTTGATGCTGTATCTGTCAGAGAGGATTCCGCTGTGACTATGTGTGACGAATGGCTGGACCGTGATAGGGCAGTGCATGTTCTTGATCCTGTGATGCTTGTGGATGTGGCTGATTATCATAAGATAGCTGATGGCGCAAAGTCTCGCAGGGCTGTGGGAAAGATAATGACATATATACTTGACCCGGCTGATAACAAGAAGGCGATAGTCGGTCTTGTCAAGACATGGACAGGAAAAGATGCAGAAGACTTTTCAGTGAATCCGCATGACAAGAGGATTCCTCTTGATGAGAGAGTTGTATCACCTATGGAAGACTGGCTTTCTGGTTTCGCTGATGCTGATTTCGTGGTTACTGATTCATTCCACGGATGTGTGCTGTCTTTGATTTTTCACAAGCCGTTCATAGCTGTCGGTAATGGTCAGAGAGGCATGGCGAGGATGCGTTCGTTGCTTGAAATGTTCGGTCTGGACCAGAGGCTTGTACATGGCGTCGATCCTGATGATGACGGAGAATTCTTCCTTTCTCAGCCTGATTGGAATGCTGTGGATGCAGTTCTGGAGGAACAGAGAGCGGCAGCACGTAGATTTCTTGCAGATGCATTAAAATAATGGGGTATGGACAAGAACAAGATAAGCATAATTATACCTGTATATAATGCGGAAGACTACTTGGACAGATGTCTTCAGAGCATTCTGTCTCAGGATTTCAATTCTTATGAAGTCATTCTTGTGGATGACGGCAGTTCGGATGCATCTTCTCTTATCTGTGACCGCTATTCTGCAACCGATTCTCGTTTCAGGACAATTCATAAGACGAATGGTGGCGTAAGTTCTGCCCGCAATGCAGGAATCGATCTGGCGAAAGGTGAGTATCTCATGTTTGTGGATTCGGATGATGCACTGATGCCAGGTGCCATAAAAGCATTGACAGACGGACTTGATGGTGAAGATATGGTGCTTGGAGGCTATGTTACCTACCTTGATTCTGTTCCGAAGAAGGAGATGAATCCTCGTGAAACCAGAACCTTTGAAGGAGTTCAGATGAATGACTTCTTCAATAAGAACATCAGAAGGAATTGTGAAATGCTTGACGCTCCTTGGGCGAAGCTTTTCAGACGCAAGGCAGTAGCCGCTTTAAGATTCAATGAAAGACTCAGTTATGCTGAGGATAAGCTTTTCGTCTTTGCTTTCATGGCTTCATGTTCATCTGTGCGCACTTGCAAGGACTTTGTGTATGCCTATCACCTTCGCAGCGGGTCACTAGGCAGCGATATCGTATCTGACCGCCATTTGATGCAGCTAAGACGTTTTCTGCCTGCTTATTCGGCGGTCATCAGACGTCTTTCTGAGAAATATCCGGAGTGCAGAAGCATAGCAGGGCTTTATCATAATGATCTGGTCGGCAGATATATATGCCGTATATTGAATATATTCTTTTCTCGCAGGACCTCTCTTCTGACAGAGGAATTCATATCGGAACTGTATTCTATGATGGAGAAGGATGCTTCGCTCGGAATCTTTTCTTTGAGAAAGGGGCAGATTCTGAATCTGATGATATACAAGTATCTGAGTCCGAGGCGTGCGGTCAAGACATATAGGGTGGCGTCATCGGTGGTTTCATTTTTCATAAAGAGATAACATGTTCAATCTTGCAGTAATATTTGAAAGCAGTCCCTTTGACATGAAGGGACAGTTCAATGCAGTACATAATCGTGTCAAGAACCTCGTTGCTACTGGACGATGCAAGGTGGACGTCTATTGTCTTCACAGCAAGGATAATGCTTTTACCAGGAAGATGCGAAAGACAATAAAGGTTCCGTTCAAGGAAAAGGTGGTTGTCGAAGGCATTGAATATAGGATGCTGTGGTATCGTTTTTCGATTCTGGACTTCTTCCTGACAGAAAAGCTTTACAGAAAGTCATTCTTTTTCGATCGTTTCGTAAGAAAGCGTGCAGTGATGTTCAAGGGCTATGATATGATCCTTGCGCATTCCTATGAAGGCGCTTATATGGCGAAAGCCGTCCGGGATGCTTTTGGAGTACCTTATCATGCCACCTGGCATGGTTCAGACGTGCATACTCATCCTCTTCGTAATACATTCATTCTCAAGAATACAAAAAGACTGATGGAGTCGGCGGAATGTAATCTTTTTGTCAGCCGGGCACTTATGGCTGCATCAGATGTAATTACGGAAGATGCACTCAAGGCTGTGCTTTATAACGGAGTTTCCGAGAAGTTCACGAGATATTCTGCTGAGAAGAGAGCTGAACTTCGTAGCAGATATGGACTCAACCCTAATGACAAGGTGATCGCATATGCAGGTAATTTTATGAAGGTGAAGAATGTAGCTGTGCTTCCAGACCTGTTTTATAAGATACATGAGGATTTTGATAACCTGATGTCAGAAGCCAAGCGCGAAGATATTTCGCTGAAATTCTGGATCATAGGAGACGGAAAGCTACGTCCCGAGCTAGAGCCCTTGATAAAGAAGGCTGCAGGCACTGACGTTGTGTTCTTTGGCAACAGACCTGCTGATGAAATGCCGGATCTGATGAACTGTACTGATGTCCTGGTGCTTCCAAGTCGTAATGAAGGACTTCCTCTTGTGGCTCTTGAGGCATTGAAATGTGGTGCTAATGTCGTCGGATCTGATGTAGGCGGAATACCCGAAGTCATAGGTAAGGAAAATACCGTGGCATTCAGGAAGAAGCTGGACGGCGAGCCGGATTATTGCGGTTCTGAGTTCATCGATAAATTTTCATGGAGGGTAAACGGGCTGCTAAGTAATCCAGTTCCACAGGAACTATTGCCTGATTTTGACTGGAAACGCACCGCGGAAAATGAGTTAGGCCTTATAGAGAGGACACTGGAATCACTCGAATGACCATTTTTGACTATCTTTGCACCCATGACTATATACGACCCGTTGAGAAAGAAGGAAGTTGCTCTTACTCCTGAAGAAAGAGTACGCCAATGGTGCATTGGTGTGTTGTCCGAGCATCTTGAAGTGCCTCTTCATATGATGATGAGTGAGGTCGGATTCAAGCTGGGAGGCAAGCAGTTCCGTGCAGACATACTGGTCTATGACCGAAATGCTCAGCCGCTTGCTGTTGTGGAATGTAAAAGGCCCGAAGTGGATCTTACCCGTGAGGTTCTGGATCAGGCGATAAGGTACAACATGGTGCTGAATGTTCCTTATATATTCATTACCAACGGTACAAGAACTATTGTCTGCCGGCGTAAGGAGCAGGATGGCAGAATAGGATATGAATTTATGGACAAAGCTCCGAAATACAATGAAATGCTATGTCAACAATAATTGAAGGTCATCTTGACCACAAGATATTTCATATAGTTTCAGAAGTAGCTGCTGAAAAAGGGGTTCGCGCATTTGTCATAGGAGGTTATGTCCGTGACTGTTTTCTTGGCCGTCCCAGCAAGGACATTGATATCGTTGTAGAAGGAAGCGGTATAGAGCTGGCAGAGGCAGTAGGAGAGCGTGTGCACAGCAATGTGTCTGTGTTTCGTAATTTTGGCACGGCAATGCTCCGTTATCGTGGAATAGAAGTGGAGTTTGTAGGTGCGCGTAAGGAGTCGTATCGTCGTGATTCTCGCAAACCGATTGTTGAGGACGGAACCCTGGAGGACGATCAGCTTAGAAGAGACTTCACCATTAATGCGATGGCCTTCAGCCTGCAGAAAGAGGATTTCGGTGCCCTTGTGGATCCGTTCGGAGGCATCAGAGACCTAGCTGCAGGAATTATCCGTACGCCTCTTGATCCTGATACAACCTATAGCGACGACCCGCTCAGAATGGTGCGTGCAATCCGTTTTGCAACCAAGCTTACTACTGAAGATCAGAAGTTTTCGATAGTTCAGGAATCGCTTGACTCCATCCGTCGTAACCGCGAACGTATGGAAATCCTTTCAAAAGAAAGAATCGTTGAGGAACTGAACAAGATACTTGTCACACCTAAGCCGTCAATAGGCTTCAGGCTGCTTGATGAGACCGGACTGCTTGATTATGTCCTCCCGCAGCTAGCGAAGCTTAAGGGGGTAGAGACCGTGGAGGGAAAAGGACATAAGGAGAACTTCTCGCATACATTGGAAGTGCTTGATAATGTTGCTCGTGCAGAGACTGATGCTATTGCTGAAGGCCGTTTGAAGGATTTCGTGTTCGAGGACGGAGTCGAGGTTGAAAAGGTTCGTACAGAGCCGAATGTATGGCTTCGCTGGGCTGCCTTGCTCCACGATATAGCAAAACCGGCAACGAAGAAATATGATCCTGCGCTAGGTTGGACTTTCCATGGACATGAGGTTGTAGGTGCACGATGGATTCCGAAGATCTTCCAGGGCCTGAAGATGCCTCTGAACGAGAAAATGAAATATGTTCAGAAGCTTGTGAATCTTCATCTTCGTCCGATAGCCCTTGTTACAGAGGAAGTTACTGATTCTGCTGTGCGTCGTCTGCTCTTTGATGCAGGTAATGATATAGATGATCTGATGCTTCTTTGCAATGCGGATATTACGTCAAAGAATCCTCGTAAGGTAGCTAGACTCCATGCTAATTTCGAGATAGTAAAGGCCAAATTGATTGAGGTGGAGGCGAAAGATGCCATTCGTAACTTCAAGAATCCTATTACAGGCGATTATGTGATGGAACTTTTCGGAATCTCTCCATGCAATACGATAGGTCTTCTTAAAGAATATGTCAAGAATGCCATTCTGGATGGTGAGATAGAGAACTCTTTTGAGGCTGCGGATGCTCTTATGAGAGTCAAGGCTGCAGAACTCGGATTGTTTCCTGTAAAATAGGCTGCTTTATGTTGCAGATTACAGATGGTTACATAAGTTACATAAGGGATGTCAGACGATATTCCGAGCGTACTGTGTCCATCTACTCCGATGTCTTGAAGAAGTATGTAGAACATGTCTCCAATGGTTCTACAATCTTCAGTGACAAGGATCTTATAGAGTCTTTAAATGTCTCTGAAATAAGAGGATATGAGGTTTATCTCATGGATGAGTGCAAGATGATACCTCGTACGGTCAGCCTTCATCTTTCTGCATTGAGCGGATTCTGCAGGTACCTTATGAAAGAAGGCCTTATGAATTCCAATCCCGTCAAGCTCGTGCCTAAGCCTAAGGCAGAGAAGAGGCTTCCTTCGTTTTATAAGAAGGATTCTATGGACGATTACTTCAAGAATACAGAGCATTATGCAGCGCAAGAGGAGATGGAAGGCTTTTTTGAGAGTCCGCTTTCCTCATCTGGTAAAAAAGCTTATGAAAGGCTTCTTGCGCGTCTGATTGTGTCTTCCCTTTATTCTCTCGGTTTACGACGTTCAGAACTTATAGGTCTGACGATAGGAAATGTCGATTTTGGCAGAAAAGTTGTCAAAGTTCATGGAAAAGGCGATAAAATGAGGGAAATTCCTCTGGTTTTATCATTATGTGAAGAAATTTTATTATATTTGAAAGCAGTTGAGGCTTTGTGCGGAGGGGAGAGGTCTTTGAAAGAGCCGCTTTTTGTCACATATAAGGGTGCTTCTTTGTATCCTTTATATGTTGACAGGGTGATTAAAAGTGAACTGAAGGGTGTGAAGGGCATTACGGGACGAAAGTCTCCGCATGTTCTCAGACATTCTATCGCTACTGAACTTCTGAATGAAGGAACAGACCTTAATTCGATCAAGGAGCTTCTGGGGCACTCATCGCTTGCGGCAACACAGGTCTATACCCACAGCAGCATTGCCCGGCTTAAGGATATTTATAAACAAGCCCATCCAAGGGCAAAAAACGGAGGTAAACATGGAGATTAGAGTACAATCCATCAAGTTCAATGCAGACCAGAAACTGTTGGACTTTGTAGAGAAGAAGTTCTCAAGAATCGAGAAGTTCTATGATGCGATTACAGGAGTGGATGTGGCGCTTTCATTGCTTCCAGATCATGAAAACAAGAATGTGAAAGTTCAGGTGAACATCCCTGGCAACACAATCGTGGTCGAGAAGAATGCAAAGACCTTCGAAGACGCAGTAGTCGACTGCGCGGACATTCTCAAGGAGAAACTTGTAAAGGTTAAGGAGAAAAGAGCTGAATAAAATTACGGACTTATAAGGCAGCATCGTAAGGTGCTGCTTTTTTTGTGTAGTTTTTGGATGCAAAGTCCGTCTAATTTGTTACCTTTGTATGATTATGGCTAAAGGTTTTGCTGAAATAGATTCTCTTTGCAGAGAGATTGTGTCGGATGCCCGTCAAGGTGTCTTCAAGCCGGTGTATCTTCTTATGGGAGATGAGCCGTATTACGTTGATATGGTGTGTGATGCAATCCTGGAGCATTGCCTCGACGAAAGCGAGAAGGATTTCAATCAGACCGTATGCTATGGAGCTGATGTTGATGCCGATGCTGTGATAACGGCCGCAAGGCGCTATCCTATGTTTGCCGAGAGACAGCTTGTGGTTGTGAAGGAGGCTCAGATGATGAAGACTCTTGAGGAACTTGCAGTCTATTGTCAGAAGCCTTTGGAATCGACGGTCCTTGTAATTGCCATGCATGGGTCGTCTGCAGATAAGCGCAAATCACTGTACAAGACAGTGTCGAAAATGGGTGTTGTTGTTGATTCTCAGGCACTGAGAGATTATGAGATGCCTAAATGGATATCGATGTTCTATCAGTCAAAGGGACTTCGTATAGCTCCTGATGCTGCCGCCCTTCTTGCCGAACATGCAGGAACCGATCTGAACAAGATCGCCATAGAGACTGAGAAGATGATGAAGAATCTTCCCGAAGGAGCTTTCGAAGTATCAGCGTCAGATGTCGAGAAGAATGTCGGTATCAGCCGACAGTTCAGCATCTTTGAATTGACCAAGGAACTATCCATGAAGAATGCTCCAAAGGCGCTGAGGATCGCTTCCTACATAGGTTCGTCAGCTAAGTTTGCAATGCCAGCTGCTGTGAGTGCCTTGTATACCCATTTCTATAGGATACTGAAATATGGCGCTCTTCTGATGAAGAACCCGCGTCCTGCAAATGATCAGAAGACCAGGATCCTGGCTGTGAATCCGTATTTCTTTTCTGAATACGATACAGCTGTAAGGAATTATCCTGTCAAGAAGTGCATGGCTGTTATCGCATTGCTAAAGGAGTATGATTACAAAGGCAAGGGTGGTGATGTTGGAGAAGCGACTGCTGCTGAACTCATGGTAGAGCTTACAGCCAAGATACTGAACATTTAGGTGTTCAAAGCGTGAATAATCTTAATTATATAAATATGGGACTTATACAATGTAAAGATGTATGCAAGAGCTTCGGAGAAAAGATCGCTCTTGACCATGTGTCGGTTGATATACCCAAAGGAAAGATATTTGGTCTTCTCGGTCCTAACGGTGCAGGAAAGACCACTCTGATCCGTATCATCAACCGTATCACAATTCCTAACAAGGGAGAAGTTCTCTTTGACGGCCGCCCTATAACTCAGGATGATGTAGAGAAAATCGGTTATCTTCCTGAAGAACGCGGTTTGTACAGAAAGATGAAGGTAGGCGAGCAGGCGATGTATTTCGCTCAGCTCAAGGGCATGTCTTCGCGTGAGGCTGCCAAGGAACTCAAGAAATGGTTCGTGCGTTTCGGTATAGAAAGCTGGTGGAACAAGAAGGTGGAAGAACTTTCAAAGGGTATGGCCCAGAAGGTGCAGTTCATCACTACAGTGGTGCACAAACCTTCTCTTCTCATACTTGACGAGCCGTTCTCTGGCTTTGACCCTGTGAATGCTCAGATCATTCGTGAGGAGATTCTGCGTCTGCGTGACGAAGGTGCTACAATCATCCTTTCTACTCACAACATGGAGTCTGTCGAGGAACTCTGTGACAATATCGCTCTCATCAACAAGTCACATGTCGTGATTACCGGAGGAGTGGAAGAGATCCGTCGCAAATACGGAAATAATAACGTGGAACTCGTTTATACAAGTTCTACAGCTCTTGAATCTGCATCTGACGTATTTAAGGTGCTTTCTGACGAAGATGAAGGCGGAAGACACACAGCAGTCCTTGCCATCGAGCCTGAAGCAGATACAAATGAAGTGCTTTCAGCAGTCATCGAGCAGGGAGTACAGGTCAATTCATTCAAGGAGCTAGTGCCGAGAATGAACGATATATTCATCAAACTTGTAACAGAGGAGGAATAAGCTATGAAGATAAGAAATATCGGAACCATAATTTCACGTGAGTACCTGACCCGTGTCAAGAAGAAGTCTTTCCTTCTGACAACCTTCCTCGTACCTGTTTTCTTTGCAGCCATGTGTATTCTTCCTAGTGTGATCATGTTCGCATCAAAGGATACGGGAAAGACTGTGGCAGTTGTCGATCAGTCAGGTATTGTAATGCCTTATCTTGTTGATACAGAGGCTATAGACTACACTGATTATTCTTCGGAAAATGTTGATAGTCTCAAGACTAGATTCGATGCTCTTGGACTTGACGCTCTCGTGGTCATCTCTCCTCTTGACGAAGAAGCAAAGACAGTCACCGTAGCTTCTTACTCGGAGAAACCAATGAGCATGGATATGAAGGAGAACATCACTTCCAAAGTGAATGATGCAGTGGAGGATTACCGTCTTGCTCAGTACCAGATATCTGATCTCAAGCAGATAATGGAGGATGTCAAGTCGGATGTGACCATGTCTACGTACACTTTGTCTGATTCAGGAGAGGAGAAGATCACCTCTTCAGAGGTATATATGATCATTTCTATGGTTCTGTCTATCATCATCTATATGTTCATTGCAATGTTCTCAGGTATGGTGATGCAGAGCGTGATTGAGGAAAAGGCCAGCAGAGTAGTTGAAGTTCTTGTTTCATCTGTAAAGGCTACAGAGTTGATGTTTGGAAAGATAGTAGGCGTCGCTTGTGTGGCCCTCACACAGTTCTTCCTTTGGATACTTCTTACTCTTGTCATTGTCGGCGGATTCTCTCTCTTCGGCGGATTTGAATCACTGATGGGTGATCCTGCACAGACAGAGCAGATGATGCAGATGGCAGGAATGGATGCGGCAATGGGAGGAATGTCGACAGAAGATATGATGGCTATGGTAGAGGATACTGAGATGGGTGCGGTACTCAGCACTCTCAAGGATATCAACTGGGGTCAGATGATCATAGCTTTCATAATCTATTTCGCCCTCGGTTATCTCCTTTATGCATCATTCTTTGCTGCAATTGGTTCGGCTGTCGAGAATGAAGCGGATACGGCGCAGCTTCAGATGCCGATAACCGTGCCTCTTCTCCTTGCATTCTTCATCGCTATATATGCGTTCAATGCTCCGGATAGCAATGTGGTGTGGTGGGGTTCTATGATTCCTTTCACTTCGCCTATCGTGATGCTTGCGAGAATTCCGTTCGGAGTGCCAACTTGGGAGCTCCTGCTTTCTATTGTGCTCCTTATCGCAACATTTGTCGGTTGCGGATGGGCTTCAGCAAAGATATACAAGATCGGTATCCTTATGTTTGGCAAGAAGACCAGTTTTAAGGATCTCTGGAAATGGCTTAGACAGAATTAATGATACTTTACTTGTAAAGCATTTCAAGACCTTGAAACAAAAACCGCAGATGTTTTTAATTATGAAAAGATTATTATTGATTTTGATTTGTTGCTCAGTGGGAGTTGCTGCTGCCGGACAGGAGTTTGAATGGAGGGTTGTGCCAATGGATGCCAGCAGGACTGGATGTACAACTCCTTCAGCAGACAATGTCGAGACAGCCGTAGGATATTTCAAAGGAGGAAAATATGTAGCTCCTGACGGAAAGGTCTATGGCAGGAACTCAATCGTGGCCAAGACTGCCCGTGCAGTTCTTGATGCCCAGCCTAAAATGGCGCGTGTCAAGGAAGTGATAGCTTATTCAACTTCTGCTATGGAGGCGCATCATCCTGAGAGTGCTCTTTCAAACTGGTTTGTTGATATTCTTATGGAGCAGACTGAAAAGCTTTCAGGCAAGAAGGTGGATATGGGTATAACCAATTTCGGAGGTATCCGTATCGATATGCCGGAAGGACCTGTAATTCTGGATGATATGCTTTCCATGTTCCCTTTCAAGAATCATCTTGTATATGTAGAGCATAAAGGCAGCCAGATCAGAAAGATTCTTGAAAAGATGGCTGCCGGCCGCATAGAGGTTCTTGGTGGTGCAAGAATCGTTGTAGAAGACGGAAAGCTTGTATCCGCAGAAATCGGAGGTAAACCTATCGATGACAATAAGATCTACGGCCTTGTGACAATCTCTTTCCTTCTTAGCGGAGGAGATGGCTTGTCGCTGGCTGAAAATGCTGTTTCTGTAACTGAGTATAAGGATGTTATGATTATTGATGCAGTCCTTGAGCATGTAAGAGCTGAAACAGCGGCAGGAAGGCCTATTGCAGGACAGGAAGACGGACGTGTTGTAATCAAGGGAGGCAGAAGAAGATGAAAAAGATAGTATTTGTTTTGATGGCTGTCGTATTGGCGGCATGCAGTGGTGGAAACGAACTCGTTATCCTTCATTTAAATGATACTCACAGTCATATAGACCCTGAGCGCTCAGGAGAATATAAAGGACGTGGCGGCGTTATCGAGCATGCTGTGTTCATCGACAGCGTACGTAATGCATCAGGAGCATCGAATGTGCTTCTTCTTCATGGCGGTGATTTCAGTCAGGGAACCTCTTATTTTACAGAGATGGGTGGTGACATCGAGATCGATGTGCTCAATGCTACCGGTTATGATGTGGTGACTCTCGGAAATCATGAGTTTGATAATGGTATCGTAGAGCTTGCAAGACGTCTGTCATCACTCGATGCCAAGGTTGTCTGTGCGAATTACGATTTCACAGGAACTCCGCTCGAACCTTATGTGAAGCCTTATACAATTGTTAAGAAAGCCGGTAAGAAGATCGGAATCATCGGACTTCTCACAGATATCAGCAGAGTGGTGGACATCAAGCTTGTCGGTGACCTTAAATATCAGGAGCCCGCACCGGTTGTCAACCATTATGCTGAGTATCTGGAAGATGAGGAAGATTGTGACCTTGTCATTTGTCTCAGTCATCTGGGATATTCTGGCGACTGCAGGCTTGCAGAAAAGATTTCGGATGTCGATGTCATTGTAGGTGGTCACTCACATACAGACCTAGCTGAAATGACTGTGGTCAATGATCAGGAAGGAGATGATGTGGTCATAGTCCAGGACGGATGCTGGGGACTCGGCATAGGTGAACTTAAAGTCAGATTCTGATGCATTTATCAGAACTCATAATAATAG
>JAEIGA010011580.1_pt1 | contig 13391 bp, 11 predicted proteins | sample 9270691 | NCBI WGS metagenome assembly JAEIGA01 (sample SAMN17057246, study PRJNA624740) | gut metagenome | biome: biome; isolation source: fecal sample | host: Bos grunniens | place: China: Xizang | collected 2019
AACATTTGTAATGCAATAAAATATGAATTTTTGAAGTGCATAAAGTCTTAATTTTCGTAAATTGATGTTTATTCTTTACTCACAAAAATAGAGAAAATTACCTTTGAAAATAAATAGAGAATCTTGTTATGGTTTGGAGAAAAAGACTAACTTTGCAGCATGATTGAACTATCAAGACATATTGAAAATTTGCTTTTGGAGCATGAATGTGTAATTGTTCCGGGATTGGGAGGATTTGTTACTCATTATGTTCCAGCAAGTTGGGATAAGGAAGAACAGATTTTTATACCACCTTATAAAAATGTTGGATTCAATCCTCAATTGATTTTGAATGATGGTTTGTTGGTTCAATCATATATGCAAGTGCATGAAACTGGCTATGTGGATGCTTTGCGTATGATTGAGGATGCAGTAGCAAACATTAAATCTATTTTGCATACTACTGGTGAATATGATCTTGGAGGAGTAGGAAATCTCTATTATAAAATTGATGGAAGATATGAATTTGAGCCCTATGAGTCTGGGATTACTTCTCCAAACCTCTATGGATTATATTCTTTCTCTGCAAAGTCAACTTCCCAAAAAGTTGAAAGTGCTCTTGGGGAGTCTAAGAAGACATCTGTCAAGTCAGTAAAGAAGTCAGCCTCAAAAGGTACTACCTATACTCTTAATATTAATAGAGAATTTATACATTATGTTTCAGCGGCAATTATAGCTGCAATTTTCTATTTTTCTTGGTCTGCACCGTCTGTTATTGAGTCATCAGGTATGACGGAAAATATGGCAGTATTTGGTGGAATTCAGAATAAAGAAGTAAAAAAGCAAATTGTACCAGAAACATTAGAGATGGTAAATTCTGTGGAGGCAAACCTTAAACAAGAAGTAAAAATAGAAACATCTAAAGAGGTGTCTCCTTTCTATACAATTGTTTTGGCAAGTGCTATTTCTAAAAAAAATGCTTCAGAATATGTGAATAGTTTGCGTGATTCTGGTTTTGAAGATGCCACCGTTCACATAACTAGGACAATGGTACGTGTCATCTACGGCTCATATAATACTGAGAATCAGGCCTATCAAGAATTGCAAAAGTTGAATAATAATAAGGCTTTTGCACAGGCATGGGTTATGAAGCTGAAATAATATTTAATTAGTTGATATTTATACCTATTACTTTTCATGAAGCGTATCAGATGCCCAAAATGTGAAGAGGCCATATTGTTCGATGAAAAATTGTATGAAGTTGGCCGTGTTTTGGTATTTGAATGCCCCAATTGTAATAAACAGTTTAGAATACGCATTCCAGAACCAAAGGATATTTCAGAAGAGGAAGAAACTTGTGCATTGGCCAAATTGGTTGTTATTGAAAATGCTTTTCACTTTAAGCAAGAAATACCTTTGTATGGTGGGGAAAATGTTATTGGAAGGTATGTAAAGGGTTCTTCAATAAATGCACCAATTAAGACAGTAGACCCGAGTGTTGACACAACACATTGTATTATTACTGCTAAGAAAAACAAAAAAGGAGAGTATGCATTCCTTTTACGTGATGCTCAGTCAAATACTGGTACTTTTTATGGTGACGAGATATTAGGACCTAAAAGTACAGTAAGTTTAGAGGATGGTGCTATCATCACCATCGGAGCTACCACAATGATTTTCTATTTTTTAGAAAATGAGTGAGATATATGAGAATAAGACTTTGTATATTAGTAACGTTTTTCCTATTCCATGTGTTCTTGCTTGCTCAGCAGGGTGAAAGTATAAAAGGTTCTTTCTATAATAAAGAAAACAAAGTAAGAATTTACTTAGATTTAAGCGGTGATAATTTGATTGTTCCGGGATATGAATTCTTAGGAAAAACAAAAGGCTATATGTGTGGTGATATTTATGGCATGTGGCTGCTCACTTCTTCTAAAATAGATAACGGCAAGGTCGTACTTCGCTTTTCTAATGATTCAGGTTTTGATTCTCAAAGTATATTATTTACACAGCAATCGGATTCTGTTTTCTTGTATGAAGCACTAGATGGTAATGTCGTGAAGAAAGTTGTTAAACGGAAATTAGTGAAGATTCCATCTAAGATGCTTTTTAATAAACAATAAGTTTTAGTGATTTTTTATTAATTCGTTTGCCAAATTTTTGGCTTTTTCTCGTGAGGGCTTTCCGCTTGCTGTATAAGGCAGTTTGCTTACGTTTATATAATAACGTGGGATTTCATATTTTTCCAGATTCTCTTTACAAAATTCCCTTATCTCTGATTCAGAAGAGGGAAGTCCTTCATACAAAAGAGTGATAGCTTCTCCCAGTTTTTTGTCAAAGACAGCAGTTATTAAAAAAGGATAGTTGAGAGATTGCAGTTTTTCTTCAAGCGCTTCTATTTGAAATTTAAGAGTACCAGAACATATTGTGTTGTCAATTCTTCCTAGAATCTTGAAAGTTCCATCTGGCAATATTTCCGCTAAGTCGTTTGTGCTTATTTTTGTGTCACATATGTGGGGCGCAGTTATCTCCAGGCAATTGTTGGGCCCTAGTGAGACTTTGACTCCGGGTAGGGGAGTATAGCTATCCATGGCATTTTCCCCACTAATGCGTTGGAGAGCAATATGTGAAAGTGTCTCAGTCATTCCATAAGTACTCCAAATATTTCCTGGCATTTTGGCTAATTCCGTTTTGAGTTCCTCATGGACTGCGCCACCACCGATTATTAAATGCTTTACCTTTCGCAATAAGCGTTTTTCTCTTTTGTGTTGTAATGTTTCCATTACCTGAAGTGGCGTCATGGCAACAAAATCGGGGGCTTGCCGAAGTCCTGATAATGGTCGTGATGTGGGCTTACGGAAATTTAGGTGTAGTTGGTGTTGTAGTGCCCTCACAACCATCATTTGTCCGCCAATGTGTGAAAGAGGTAAGCATAATAGTATTGTATCATCTTTTTTAATTCCCAAACTACATATTGTAGCATTGGCACTTGCTTTCATTTTTTCTTTCTCTACCAATATGTTCTTGGGTGCTCCTGTAGAGCCGGAGGTATGGACTTCCATGGTCTCCTGAGAATTATACCATCTTTCTTTGAATTGTGACAATGTTTGAGCAAAATCCCTTTCTTCTTTTTCACCTATCCACAAAAAACCATTTTCTATTTGTAAACGTGTCTCGTTGAAGTTTTTTTCAAATAGCAAACCAGTTCCAAGTCCTTGATGTATATTACTTAAAATATGGTTTTGACTATTCCATTGTGCTATAGCATTAAGGCCAACATTCGACTCTAGAGCACTGGTGATCCAATATTGTATTTCTTTTTTCTTTGCTTCTTTAATCCATTCTTCCGAACCAGACAAACCACCATGTAGTGTGGGCTTTAATACAATGTATTGAGGAGATATATAATCGAGGAGATGTTGTTTCTCTCTTAGGGAATTGACTCCGATTAGTTCTTCGTCTAAAGCTATGGGTATTGGGGATATTGCACAAAGTTTCCTGCATTCAGAATAGTTCCCTGCTTTAATAGGTTGTTCTATGCTATGGATATCATATTTAGAAAGTTCTTGAAGCTTACATAGTGCTTCTTCCGGAGTGAAAGCTCCATTTGCGTCAACTCTAATCTCTATGTCATTCTTTGAATAGCGCTCACGAATTTTTTTAATCAGTGCTATTTCATTCTTAAAGTCAATCGCTCCAATTTTTAATTTTATACAATTAAAACCATCAGAGAGTTTCTTGTCAATACTATCTCGCATTTCTTCAAACTTTCCCATCCATATCAATCCATTGATGGGAATACCATTTAGACCATTGCTAAAGGGGGTGTCAAAAAGTTTTAAATAATCTCCTTGTAAAGAAGCTTTTGCTGATAATAATGCTGTTTCCAGACCAAATAAGATAGATGGATAATTCCTTAATTTTTCTTTATCTAAAACATGGGAATGTTCCAATTTCTTACAAAAAAAATACAACGTCTTTTCGTAATTTTCAGAAAAGTCTGGGCTTAAATCAAAGAGTGGGGCACATTCCCCAATACCTAAAAATTGTTTACCCTCATCTTGTCCAGTGATAATCACATACCAAACCTTTTTCAGAGTATAGATACCTCTAGAGGTTTGTGCAGGTGTCTTAAATTGAAGGACACGTGGAACAATTCTAGTTCTGATTTCCATTTGTTTTAAAAAACGTGGTGATACTTATGGTAGTTTAGGGAATTTCTTGAAGTCAGGCTTACGTTTCTCTAAGAAAGCATTTCCACCTTCATGAGCCTCATCTAACATATAGTATAGCATTGTTGCATCTCCTGCGAGTTGTTGAATTCCGGCTTGGCCATCCAATTCTGCATTAAGTCCTGCTTTAATCATACGCAGTGCAAGTGGAGAGTGTTGCATCATTTCTTCTGCCCATTCCACTACTTCGTCCTCAAGTCTATCGAACGGAACTACTTTGTTTACCATCCCCATTCTTTCAGCTTCAGCTGCGGTATATTTTCTGCACAGGAACCATATTTCTCTAGCTTTCTTTTGTCCAACCATTCTGGCTAGGTATGAAGCACCAAATCCGGCATCAAAGGAGCCGACACGGGGGCCAGTTTGTCCAAATATGGCAGATTCAGACGCGATGGTTAGGTCACACATGAGATGCAGCACATGTCCGCCTCCAATCGCAAATCCATTTACCATGGCTATGACAGGTTTGGGGAGTGTGCGAATTTGTTTTTGTACATCGAGAACATTTAAACGTGGTACTCCGTCATTTCCAACGTATCCACCACGTCCTTTAACATTCATATCGCCACCAGCACAAAAAGCTTTGTCACCTGCTCCGGTTAATACCACAATACTGATGTCCTGACTTTCTCTACAATAGGTGAGAGCATCCCCCATTTCTTTAATGGTAAGGGGGGTAAAGGCATTACGATAGCGAGGTCTGTTGATGGTTATTTTAGCGATACCATTGAAATACTCAAATATGATTTCGTTATATTCTTTAATGATGGTCCAGTTTCTTTTCATAAGATTTTTGTTTGTAGGTTAGTTGATAATATTCGTGCATTTTAATAAGATCGGCATGATTGTTGTTCTGTAATGTAAAGATTTCAAGAATCTTGGGTCGGTTAGAGGATTCTTCTGTCATCGTACATAAATACGATTCAATCTCTGTATAATCATGTGCCGCGTAATAGTCAATATTAAAAGCCTCAGCAATCCCTTTTGCAGTAAATGAATGATCTGCTGATATAAAATTGTATGCTTGTGACTCCTTTAATCCTTCTAAACGATTGAATATTTGTCCACCGCCATTATTGAAGAGAAAAATGCGTAAGTTTCCTTTTAATGAGTTATTCCAAAGTGCGTTGTTGTCATAGAAAAAACTTAGGTCTCCTATAAAAACGAACACAGTGCCATTATAAACCAAAGAATGTCCAACTGCAGTAGATAATGAGCCTTCTATCCCATTTACTCCTCGGTTACAATAAATATTTTGATAGTTGGAACCCAAAAAATATGTAGCATTTCTTACAACAGAACTATTGGCCAAATGTATCACGTAATCCTTTTTTATGCTAAAAATATTTTGAGCAATTTTTTGCATTACTCCAAGGTCTGAAAAATGGGATGGATTGTAATCCAATAGATTGTTTAGAGACTCATGTATACATTTTAGTCTCTCTTGAAAAACAGCTATATTCTTGTTAGATGGTAATGATTTTTCTAATTTATCAAGAACAGATAATGTCTCTCCTCTGATGATTTTTTCTAAATGAAAAAATGTATTTGGTGAGTCTTTTCCAGGTTCAATTCTAAAGACTTTACAGTCCTTAGATTGTTGTAATATTTGTTTTAATTTTTTATTAACGATGTTGCCACCTATATGAATGACCACATCCGGCTGTATTCCTAATTTGTCTCCCAATTCTTCTATTATTGTTGTCCTCCAAGCAAGATTTGTGTTTCCAACAATTTCCGGCAAAACCAACAATTGATGGTTCTTTTCAAATGTGTCGTAGGGGAGTAGGTGAGTATCTAAATGTCCTATAAAAAGAACTGGCAGTTTTGCCCTTTTGATATTATTGATATCCTCTGTATTGAATTCTTCACTTTCCCCTTTTTTTATCGTTGAGGACACAGATACTTTTGGCAATAGAGGAGTAGTGAATTGAAATAGAGGTTCTGAAATAGGAACATTTATATGAAAAGGTTGTTTCGCATTTTTGAATAAAGAAGACAGACCTTCTTCTATTTTCCTAATAGATTCTTCCTCTTCTTGTTGATTTTGGGGCTCACATAGTTGTAATGTAGTAGCATAAGGCTCTAATGCTCTGTTTTGTATAAGTGTTTGTCCATCTAATTGACCTATTCTTTCTTCAGGTCTATCGGCAGATATAATTAAAAGAGGACAATAGCGGTAATAGGCTTCTGCAACTGCAGGTAGGGTGTTTAATAATGCTGAGCCGGAAGTGACACACACTGCAGTGGGCTTTTGCGTAGCAATAGATATGCCAATAGCTGCAAATGCTGCACTCCTTTCATCTGTTATAGGATATAGTTGAAAATAGGGATGCTGGTTTAAATTATGTACAATGGGGGCATTACGTGAGCCTGGACATACAACAATATTCTGTATGCCAAATTCTATAAGTTCAGAAGTTAGTATGTTTACATTCTTCTTATTGCTAAACATAAAAATTCTTATTCTTCAAACAAATCTTTCATTGTATTGAGCTTTCGCTCAGTTTCCTCCCATTCTTCTTGTAGTTTGCTTTCTGGTAAAATTCCCCCTCCGGCATAGAATACTGCTTTGCTTTTATTGATGTTTAAACAACGAAGAGTAACATAGAATGATATTTCAGATTGATTTAGTGGGCCGCTGAAACCACAATAATATTTTCTTGGAACTTGCTCGTTCTTAATGATTGTGTTATGAGTTTCTATGGTAGGAATGCCACAAATGGCAGGTGTGGGATGCAAATTTATGAGTACTTTTAGTGGTGAACTGGTCTCGTCTATTTGAAATTTAAAATCAGTTCGTAAGTGAATAAGTTTACCACATATTGTTGGATATGTGTCACTTTTGCAAAGATGATTTGTGTGTGTAATGAGTTGTTCCTCAATGTATTGAGAAACATATTCTTGTTCCCTTTTGTTTTTGTCACTCCAATTTGATAGGCGCAAATATTCCTTATCTTCTATAGACATTGTACCTGCAAGAGCCATAGATTCCCAATGGTCTTCATTTTTCCGGAGTAATAATTCCGGAGTGGCAGTGAGCCAAAGTCCGGTTGTGGGTGTATTCCATAAAGCTACGTAGCTGTTCGGGTAGATTCTGCACGCCTTTTGGAAAGTTGAGATAATGTGAGATAGGGTATATTTGTTGAGTTCAACTTCTTCGGTTCTAGCAAGAACAATCTTTTTATATTTTTTTATTTGTAGCTCTTCTTGAATCTCTTTGAATGCTTTCTCGTATGAGCCCCTCCCATTATCGGTAATTTCTTGGATTCCAAGTGTAAAATCTTTCGTTTTGCCACTTTGTTTTATCGTGAGTGTTTGACCTTCTAAAAAAATATAGGGAGATGTATTTGATGGATTAAAAGGTGCAATTAAAAAACCTTTTAATCCATCAATCTCATTTAGGTCAAGAAAAGTCTTGGGCGGATTTTGTTGTAGTATGACCTGATATTCCTCTGTGTGAGGGAGTCGGAAAAGTACAAAAGAACTATTTGCAATATTTTTTTCACAAACCAATAGTTCATCTAAACTTTTCATATTTCACAAAATAACTAATTAGTCGTTGGTTTGATAGGTGTAGTTCACAGACGCTTGTTTACCCATGTAGCTGTAATTGCAGAGGGTAATATTATTCGTTTTTTCGTCACGATAATAGTTAAAGTCGACAGTGGTGTTCTTCTCCGTGTCTTTATACCCACTGACCTTAATTTTGCTAACAAGATTTTTGGTGGGGCGTCCGAACAGACCTGCATAATACAAATGTTCAAATCCAAAAAGTCCGATTTCTTGTGAAATGGTTTCTGGCAACAAACCGTTATTGTTTAATTCCTTGGATGATGTTATTTGTAATGTGATAGGTGTGTTTTCTTCTTTTTCATATTTGATAGTCGCTAGGTTCCCTTGACTATCGTAGCTTATGGTAGCTTTGGTTTTGTATTTATTTGCTCCAAAATTATCATCATTGTAGCTTTTGCTCCAACCCGCTAATCTGCCATTTTGATAGAAGAATTCATACTCATCACTATTTACTGTCATAAATTCAATATATCCTAATGTGTTCAGGCGAACAATCATATTCCTCTTTCCTGAATTTTTTATGGTAACAGCATCGTGGTGATAGGTGAGATTACTTGTATATGACAAGTCTTGTTCTGATTTATATTTGCTACCTTCTGCCTTTGTTAATCGGTCATTTGAATAATATAGATGCCAATCAAAGCATTCGTTTGTATTGCCACTATGAACAATGCTTAGGAGCTTATCACTATCTCCTGACGGTAATTGTGGCTTAATAGGCGCTGGCCCATCATCAGAACAAGAGAAAGCTGTAAAAGCACAAGTGCAGATTAAAACTACGTATTTTCTAAATGTTTTCATATTGTCTTTTTTATAGGAATGTATGTGTTTTTATTCTTTTTACTTGTAGTTATCAGGATGTTTGGCCTGATGTGGTGTATATGGTACAAAGTTATTTAAAAACTCGGAAATAGAAGTAGTCATACTGGATTTTTATACTAAATCTCTTCTAATAAATTGTCAAAATATGAAAGAACTATTTAATATGACGATATGTTTAAAGAAGATTGTATATTTGCAATAAAACAAATGTGAAAATCATATGAAGTCGATATTAGTGGCAGATAGTGGTTCTACAAAAACGGCATGGTCGTTATTGATGACCAATGGTGAAACATATACTTTTTATGGTACTGGGATTAATCCTTACATGTTATCGCAAAAAAATATAGAGGAATTGCTGGAAAAAGAGCTATTACCACATATACAAAAAATGGAGATGGGTATTTCTTATGTTTACTTTTATGGGGCTGGTTGTCGAGGTGGAGTAGAAAGTGATTCCGTAAAGAATGCCATAAAAGCTATTTGTCGTGAAGCCGAAGTTTTTGTTTCTTCTGATTTGTTGGGTGCAGCCCATGCCTTATTTCATGCATCAAAAGGTATCGCGTGTATTTTAGGGACGGGTTCTGCCAGTTGCTTGTATGATGGAGAAAATATAGTTAAAAACACCCCAAGCTTAGGTTATATTCTTGGTGATGAGGGTAGTGGTGCTGTGATAGGTAAAAGCTTGGTAAACGAGTTGTTTAAAGGTCATTTGCCTTCTGATATTTATCAAACATTTCTAAATGAATGTCCCGGTGGTGTTTCAGATGTATTGAGACGGGTATATAAAGAGCCTTTCCCTAATCGCTTTTTGGCATCTCTTGTCTCAAAAGTGGTTGTACCACATCGGCAAAATCCTGCAATGCAAACATTGTTAAAACAAGAGTTTAGAAAGTTCTTTGAAAGGAATATTTCGCATTATTCAACGGTTTCCACTCCGATTGCATTTGTTGGGGGGGTGGCATATGGATTTGAAGAGGAATTAAGGGAAATCGCGGAAGAATGTGGGTATGAAGTATCTGTAGTATTGAAAGAACCAATGGAAGGGCTTGTGAAAATGTATCGGTTAAAGATGCTTACCTCCTAACAAATTCTTTTCGGATTTTCCACCATTTGAGTCTGTTTGTTAAATCTTTATAGGGCTGTGTAAGTTCATAATAAACCACAGAGAGTCCATAGGCTCTTTCTTTGAGTTTATTAGTACTTATTCTTATACATGCGATAGGGGTAATAATGTAAAAGAGAAGAACGAATAGGAACGGAATATCAAAATACAAAAGATTCAGATTGTAGGTGCCATTGTTACTTACAATCTCCATACCCCTTACACTTAGATACGATAAGACGGAGAGAGTAAAGATTGAAGTACAAATATTGGATAAAGCTTTTTTTGAAAGAAACAATTTTCCATATCTGTTATAGTGCTTTGAAATCTCAACTTTATGAATAGGTTTATTCTTGTATATCAATTGATTATATGAATCTTGTAAGATCATTGATTTAGGATGTGCACATGCCGATGTGTTTCCTTTCTTTGTGAGATATGAGATGAGTAAGTCATCTTCACCTAAAGGGATATTGAAGGTGTCTGAATATCCCTTGTTTTCTATGAAATATTTTTTGCGGACACAAAGGTTACATCCATCTGCCCCAAAAGCCTTATTCCTTGCTGCATAACTCATACAGTGAAATAAGTATTGCATTCGTTCATATGCGAATCTTTGTATTGCTTTATTCGAGCTATCTGTATAAGTGCTATATCCGATAACAAAGTCAGTTTCGGGACTGAAATAAGATGATATTGTTTGTAGCCATAAATGGTCTTTGGGGATGCAATCTGCTTCAGTAAGCATAACCCAAGGCTTTCTTGCTGCTTTAATTCCTAAAGTGATAGCGAGTTTTTTCTTAGAGATAAATCTAGAACTATGGGGGACAAAAGTATGTCGGAGATTCTCGTATTCTTTTTCTAATCGTTGGAGAACGATATCTGTGTGGTCGGTAGAGGAATTGTCAACAACGATAATTTCAAAGTCCGGGTAATCCTGCTGATATAGTAATGGAATATTTTTCTCTAGATATTCTGCCTGATTGTGACAGGAAATAACTATGCTAATACCTTCTTCTTTTATTTTATATGGTGTGATTTTCGCCTTTCTTTTGTAAATAAAAAAAGGTGACAGATAGTCAATCCATTTTAGGAAAAACACTCCTAATAAAGAAATACATGTAATAGAAAGTAATAAGATAGGATATAATTCCATTTTTTAGGGGTTATAAAGAAGATTGTCTGCGGAATTCTGCACATGTTATTGCAGTCGCAACAGCAACGTTAAGGCTTTCACTAGTTTCCCTTCCCGCAGGGAAATTGGGTATCAAAATCTTATCAGACACGAGCTTTTCTATTTCAGGGGAGATTCCGTTTCCTTCATTTCCCATAATAATCATTGCCGCTGTTTTTAATGGCTTTTCATATAAGTTTTCGCCATTTAAAAAAGTGCCATAGATGGGATAGTCGTTAGGGAGTGATAAGATGAATTCTTTTAGTGGTAGGTAATGTATTTTGACACGGCCAATCGCTCCCATAGTGGCTTGTATCGTTTTGGGAGAAAAGGCATCTGCTGTATCTGTTGAGCAGAAAATATGTTCAATGCCGAACCAATCAGCTATTCTTATGATAGTACCTAGGTTGCCAGGATCTTGTATCGCATCTAAAGCTAGACAAAGTTTTTTACAGATGTCTTGCAAGTGGATGGAATCTTGTGCAGGTTTTTTGAAAACTGCAAGTACAGATTGTGGGGTTTTCAAATTGGATACTTTTGTGAGCTCCATTTGATTTACTACTATAACTTCTGTTCCTGTTTGCAGCCTAAAACTTTCCTTATAATCCGGTGTCTTGACCAAGAGCACGCATTGAAAATGTGCAATTAGTTCCTCAACTAGTTTTGGGCCTTCTGCGATAAAGGCATTTTCTTCATCTCTGTACTTCTTTTGTGACAATGAACGTATATATTTTTGCTTATTTTTGCTTAGCATGTCTTACTTTATCTAAATAACTAAGCAAAGCTACAAAGTTATTTTTAACTTTGCAGAGAAATGAAAGAAACTTTTTTGACAAGAGAACGTTTAATGCCATATATGACAGGTTGCATGGTGCTTGTTTTGCTACTATGTGCAAGCTGTTCTCCTACTCGCTTTATCTCTGAAGATGAGTTTATGTTGTCTTCTGTTGGTCTTTCATCAACAAACAAGCATGTAAAGTCGTCAGATTACCGTAGCTATGTCGCTCAAGAAGCAAACTCCAAATGGTTTAATTTACTGAAAGTGCCATTAGGGATGTATTGTATGTCAGGGACTGACTCTACTAAGCGATTCAACAAATTTATGCATAGGATAGGGGAGGCTCCTATAGTTTATGACACTACGTTGGTTGTGCAAACCAAAAAATCTCTGTCTCTGGCATTGCAGAATAAAGGTTATTTGCATGCAAAGGTAGATGCTGATGTTCTTCGCAAGAATAGGAAAAAAAAGGTGGTTTATACAATGGATCCGGGTAGGATTTCATATGTGACAGCCATACGTTACGAATGTGATGATAAAGAAATAGAGAATGCTTTGGAAGAGGAACTCCATGAGACCAAACTCTATAAAGGTATGCCGCTTTCTGTGCAAATTCTTAATGATGAGCGAAACCGAGTTATTCAATCTTTGCAAAATAGAGGGTATTATAATATTAATAGAGAGTTCCTTTCGTATAAAGTAGATACTTTGGCTGGTGATTATGGAGTAGAACTTACATTGTCTTTACTATGTCCTCCTGGCGTGATTAAAGAAAAGGCATATACTTCATATAAGTTAAGAGAAGTGAGAGTTTTTGAAGATGTTACTTCAAAAGATTCTTGTAAATCGGACAATTATAAGAATCTGGCGTTCTTGCATCAAAAGCGAATGAGGATTAGCCCACGTGTATATTCAAACCATATATATATACGGCCGGATAGTCTTTATAGTAATGTTAAAACACAAAACACTTATGGGGCACTCAATGCTTTATCTGCCATCAATTATTGTACAATACATTTTTCGGAAGTAGAGAAAGATACTGCATCTCTAGATTGTGACATATTGATTAAAAGAAACAAGCCACACACCATTAGTACTGAATTAGAGGGAACCAATACTGCAGGAAATTTAGGTGCAGCTTTATCATTGACTTATTCTAACTTAAATATATTTGGAGGTTCTGAGAGTTTTTCATTGAAATTGCGCGGCGCCTATGAAGCGATTACCGGATTAGAGGGATATAGTAATCAGCACTATATAGAATATAGTGTGGAGAGTAATCTTCGTTTTCCTGCATTATTATTTCCTTTTGCTTTTAATAGTCATAAGCAGTTTTTGAAAGCTACATCTGAGATCGGAGTAATGTACAATTCACAAGATCGCCCTGAGTTTCATCGTCGAATGCTCACTGCAGCTTGGACATATAGGTGGAGTCATAATCGAAATCCTCGTTTACAGCATCGTATGGACTTGTTGAGTCTCAACTATATCTTTATGCCATGGATTTCAGATACTTTCAAGAAAGAATACTTAGAAAATACGGATTCTAGAAATTCAATACTTCGCTATAGCTATGAAGACCTGTTTATTATGAGATTAGGATATAGTTTTGTGTACAATTCTCAGCGTGTAGGTAGTGCTATTGGCTTGTATCAAAAAAATGGCTACCAGATTAAGTTTAATATTGAGACTGCCGGAAATTTGCTTTATGGTATGTCCAAA